>JAEEGG010009164.1_pt1 | contig 22259 bp, 4 predicted proteins | sample 9134161 | NCBI WGS metagenome assembly JAEEGG01 (sample SAMN16246543, study PRJNA631951) | gut metagenome | biome: gut microbiome; feature: rumen; material: CR-attached | host: Bos | place: Iran: Karaj | collected 2018-10
TAAAGCCTGTTACAATTGTATATGGGATAAACTTTACAAGGCCACCCATCTTAAATGCGCCAAGAAGGATGAGGATAATTCCAGCCATCATTGTTGCGGTAGCAAGGCCTCCAAGTCCGTACTGGGCAACAACGCCATAAACAATTACTGCAAAAGCACCAGTTGGTCCACCAATCTGAACGCGGCTGCCACCAAGGGCCGAAATACAAAAGCCTGCAATTATAGCGGTAAAAAGGCCTGCTGCAGGATTCACGCCCGAAGCAATAGCAAAAGCAATAGCCAGTGGAAGAGCAACAATTCCAACAATCACACCGGCGATAAGGTCGCTTACAAATGTCTTTGAATTATAAGTTTTGAGCGAATTAATGAGTTCTGGTTTAAACATAATGGAGTGATTATAACGAATTCTATAAAGTATGTCATTCCTGTTACGAGATTGTCGGGTCAAGCACAACAATAGCGCAGGAATTTATTTCTCTATATCTTGCAATACCCTCAAAAAAACACTATAATAGAAGAGTTGTGATTTTTTTCGGGTAAACAGGGGAATTTACCGATAATTACAATATACGGTGAGATTAGTTAATTATTATGAAAAAAGTTAGAAAATTAATTGTAGCTTCAATCTTATTACTATTATTGTGTCTACCTGCTTCGGCGTTAGAACTTGTTTTCTCATTAACTCCAGATTTAGTTTTTCCATTTTTAACCGATGGAACTACAAAATATGAAACTCTTGGTTATGGTGGAATGCTCGATACAGGTGTTTCGCTATTTAATTACTGGAACGTTGGAACAACTGCAGGTTTTTATGCAGTACCAAAACTGTCTTCTTCAAAATTCGCAGAAAATCAGCCAAAAAATTTATTCCTTGTTCCAGTTGGACTTAAAACAGGAGTGTCTGTTTATCCGTTTTCACGACTGATGCTTGGAGCAGGTGTATCTGGTGGTTTTAGTATTGCAATTTCTGGTGACAGCATGCACTATCAGCCTTGGTATAAAGGCGAAGTATCTGCTGCCTTCCGAATTAATCCTTCTTTTTCTGTAGGACTTACAGGTTCCTGGGTAGATTATCAGTTTGATTCCTGGTGGGGTAATTCTTTAATGCAGGGACTTACAGCTGGAGTTTCATTAACTTATCGTTTTGATACAAACAGAACTTCTGGAAGCGTAAGTGCTACTGCAGAATTTGATGATTATGTATTCCCATTGCTTTATACAATTTACAAAGAAAACAGCTTTGGAACAGTTTATATTACAAACGAAGAAACTGCCGAAATCAGAAACATTCATGTGTCGCTCCGTTCAAAAGGTTACACTGCCTCGCAAATGGAATGTGGCGTAATTTCAAGTCTTGGAAAGCATAAAACTCAGGAGCTTGCTCTTATTGCAGACTTCTCTGAAGCAATTTTGAACTTTACAGAAAACGGACAGATTCCTGCCGAAGTTGTAATGGAATACGAGCTTTTAGGCCAGAAGAGAACTGCCGTTTCTCAGATTATTATTCCTGTTTATAACCGTAACCAGATGCGTTGGGCAGACCCTGCAGTTCTTGCAAGTTATGTTTCTACTTCTGCTCAGGAAGTTCTTGAGTTCTCTAAATATCTTGTAGGAATTTCAAGAAGATCTCTTCGTACTGGTCTTAACCGCAACATGCAGTTTGCAATGTATGTATTTGAAGGAATGCGCCTTGCAGGAATTCAGCTCGACTCAGATCCTTCTACACCTTATGATTCTTATCACCTTGATCCTTCAATTCTTGATTATATTCAGTATCCATATCAGACAATGCTTTATAAGTCTGGCGACAAGGATGATTTGGGAATCCTGTTTATGTCATTGCTCCAGTCTGTAGGTATTGAAACTTCATTCATTGCTACAAGTGATGATTTTATTGTTCTGTTCAATACAGAAGTTACTTCAGAAAGAGCAAACACATTATTCTACGGAACAGACCGCATTATGATTCTTGAAGATGATAATGTATGGATTCCAATTTCTATGAAAGCTTTGAGTGAAGGCTTTATTAACAGCTGGTACAAGGCTATTGAAGAAATTGATTATATAAACGAAACCGAAGAAGATTATTACTTTGTAGGAATTTCTGATGCCTGGACATATTATCCTCCAGCAGGTTTTGCGAGCGGTGAAAATATTTCTCTTGAAAGCTCTGAGCAGACAATTACTGATACTGTAGAAACCGATCTTGTGCGCTATATTACTGCAGAATTTGGCCCACAGATTACCGCAATCCTTACTAAGATTAAAAAAGAAGGCGCATCAATTACTCTGTATAATCAACTTGGTATGCTTTATGTTCGTGCCGGTATGTATTCAAATGCTATTCCTGTATATCAGCTGGCTGCAAAAATGGGTTCTATCCCTGCTATGAATAACCTTGGAAATATTGCTTCTCTTCAGAATAATCTGGAAGAAGCTGTTAAATGGTATAGAAAAGTTCTGGATCTTGATCCGGAAAATGCTACTGCAAAAGCTAACTTAAGACGAATCGAAAGTGAGCTTGAAGAGCAGCAGTAAGGGTGAGTTATAAAAGTTTATGTCAGGCAAGCAATCAAAAAAGATAAGAAAAACAAGAAAAATCTCTAAGAAGGCAGTTGCAGGGGCAGCTGCTGCAGTTCTTTGTGCGGCTCCACTTGCTGCAGAAGGCGGAGATTTTCTTGTAAGTTTATATCCTCATTTTTCTTTTCCTGTTATAAAGTTTGATGATTCTCTTAGCACAGGCTTTGGCGGCGGATTAAAGTTAACTTATCGTCCTACAGATTATTTTGGAGTATTCCTTCAGGGTGACTACAAGCAGTTCTCATTTGATACAAAACAAAGTATTGGAAGCCTTTCTGTTTTTGATGGAATGGTTGGTGCCGGTTATCACCTTTCATTCACTGACCGACTTGGCCTTGATATTGATGGTGGGGTCGGATTCTACTCATCAAACTATTCAACAGGTTCTGGTTCTCAGAAAAACACTGTTACGCTTTCAGGCTTTAATGTAGGCGGTTCAATTTCTGTTTCGTATAAAATCGGACCAACAATTTCGGTTTATGCAGCCGGTGGTCCTCAGCATTATGCATACAAAAATTCAAAATTTCTTACCACTGTAGATGCAAATCCTGGTGTTACATTTAATATTACAAAGGCTTTCTCAAATAAAAATAACGTAAGTCTTGGCGATCAGGAACTCAAGCCTGTTTTCCCGGTATTCTATTCGTGGTATAACGACAACTCTTTTGGTTCCGTAGAAATCTGCAACGAAGAAGATGCTTCTATTACCGATGTAACTGTATATTTTTATCAGCAGCAGTATATGGGTCAGCCTCGTGATTGCGGAAAAACTGCAATCCTTAAGAAAGGCGAAAAGTTTACAGTAGATCTTAAAGCATTCTTTAACGAGAACATGCTTAATTTGAACGAAAAGAGCGATACCCTTGCAAATATCATTGTAGAATATAAATACCTTGGTGCAAAACGTACCGAAACCTTCCCAATGATTGTTCCTGTTTACGGACGAAACAATATGTCTTGGGAAGATGACCGTTGTGCCTCTGCCTTCGTTTCTTCAAAAGACCCTGCGGCTATGTGGTTTGCAAAATATGTAACTTCTATAGTTCGCGAAGATATCCGCAGTGGTGTTCCTCAGAATTTTCAGTATGCAATGGCTGTTTTTGAAGCGCTGGATCAGTTTGGTATAAACTATGTAAAAGACCCAACCTCTGCATTCGAAGATAACGTTGGTACAGCATCTATAGACTTCCTTCAGTTCCCTTACCAGACCCTGATGTATCGTGGTGGTGACTGTGACGACCTTTCTATTCTAACATGTTCTTTGCTTGAATCAATTGGAATTAAAACAGCATTCATTACAATTCCGGGGCATATTTTTATGGCCTTTGATTCCGGACTTTCTGTTGCCGAAGCTAAAGAATATTTTGATACACTTGATAATCTTATTGTAAACGAAAATAAAGTTTGGGTACCTCTTGAAATTACACTTAGTGATGAAGGTTTTAATAAGGCATGGCATAAAGGTGCATGGGAATGGAATACAGCAAACCGTTCCGGAGATGCAATGATTTATCCAATGGAAGCTTCATGGAAAACTTATAAGCCTGTAAGCGTTCCTGGTGCCGCTGCAAAGTTTACAATGCCTGGTGATTCAGCAGTAGCAGAAGGATTTTCTTATATTGTTGATGAGTTCGTTCTTAATCAGATTACTCCTCAAATTGCAAGCTATGAAAACCTTCTTGCTAAAGCTCCTACCGCACAGAATTATAATGATTTTGGTATTTTGTATGCACGTTACGGACTTTTTGAACTTGCTGATGAACAGTTCCAGAAGGCTAGAACTGTAAATTATCTTCCATCTATTTTGAATACAGCAAACCTTTGTTATTCTAAAAAGGATTATGCTCAGGCTACAAGCTGGTATAAAAAAGTTCTTACTGTTGATTCTGAAAATAATTTTGCAATGCTTGGTCTTGCGCGCTGTGCTTATGAAACAGGCGATTATAACGAATGCGATAAATGGTATGGTATTGTTTATAAAAACGACAGAAAGCTTGCACGTCAGTATTCATACCTTGGAGCTTTTGAATCAACTTCTGGACGAAGCTTTAGTCTTGCAGACAGATTGGAAAACACAGTCTGGTTACGCAGTCAGGATTTTGATCCGGCATTACCAGAACAAAAAATCCAGAGAATTGAACCAAAGGTAGAATTAGCAGTTGCTTCAAATGTTGTATTTCAAACAAGTGAACCTGTAAAAGAAAAAACTCAAATAGAAAATCCTAATGCTTCAGTTGCTGTTGTTCCAGATACAGTAACAGAGGAAGAAGAAAATAAAGAAGAAGAGCAGACTACTTCTTCAGGCTCTGGCGACGGTGATAACAATGATACAGTGATCACAGAAAATGATATTGTAACCACTGAAAATGATTCTGTGCTTACAGAGATCGATACAGTGATTACTGAGAACGAAACTGTAGTTTCTGATACTGATACTTTGGCCTTTGACAGCAATACGGTGGTCTCTGAACTTGTTGAAGAACAAGAGGAAGATGATGCCGAAGAAGAATACAAAGGTATTTCTTCTCAGCTTGATTTTGATTTCCTTTCTGTACAGGAACTTGCCGAATTAGCCGAAGAAGCAATTATTGAAAACGGCGAAACACTTGATGATTTTGATACTTCAATTGAGATGGTTTCGGTACGAGAAGATAAAATTGTTGATACAACTTTTGATCCTCCTCTCGTAACAAAAGCTCCGGAAAATCCTCCGGCACCTGAAACTCCTTCTTCTTCAGAAGTTGATGCAGCTGCTAGTGTTGCTGCCGCAGTTACTGTAACTGGTGCAGCTACTACAGGTGCAGCCGAAACAGCCGCTGGAACTCTTACCGGAGTTACTGAAGCTGCAGTTGCAACCGTCACAGCAACAGAAGCCACAACTGCATTCTACGACACAACTCCAGAATCTTCTGAACCTGCTGAACTTTCAACTACACCACAAGTTCTTGATATTGCAGATTTTATTCCAGATGTACGAGATGCTCTTCCTGATCTTTTTGGAAATGAGCCTCAAACAATTACATTTGAAAAAGAAGATCCAAGAGCCGCAAGAAGGGCAGGTCATAATTCTTCTAAAACAACTCAGACAACTTCAAGAACTACTTCAACTGTTCCTGCATCAAAGACTACTACAACTACAACAACAACTACTACTACAAGTCCTTCAACATCAAATCCAATTAAGGGCGAATTAAAGATTGATGATATTCCATCTTTCACAGACTGGGTCCCAGAATTAGTAGAGGGTCTTAAAGATTTAGATAATAAGATAGATGAGGTTGTTTCAACAAATACAACCACTACAACTAACAATTCAACTACTCAGAATAGTAGTTCAACAAGTGTTACCTCTGAAGCAAAAACAGAGGTAACTGAGCTTGTCGAAGGGGCTCAAGAAAAAACAATCGAAGTGGTTGAGCAAGTAGAAACCACCCCAACCAACGAATCCCTCGCAAAAGAACACAAAAAATCTTTTGCACCAATATATGCCGGATTTGCAGTGCTTGCGGCAGCACTCACTGCTTTATTTATAGCCAAACGTAAAAAGGATAAGAAAGATGAGTAAATCAAACAAGAACGTATCAAAACTTTTATTTTCAGTTATTATCACAGCAATTTTACTTCTTGCAGGTTCCTGCCAAAACTGGATGTCAAGTGATGACTTTATGTCCAAAATCGAAAACGAAGTTCACGATGCCAATGCACCTGAAGTAAAGGTTTACGTGCGCTATGCAAACTCACCTGCTATGGGTACAACCGAACCTTCCGGTAATACTACTATGAAGGTAGATGTAGTTTCAAAAGTAACTGCCGTTACAAGCGATGACTACGGTTTTGTAAAATGGGCAGCTTTTTCTACAAGCGACTTTGCCACAAATAAAAACTATTCAAACCTTACATTCATCAGTCAGGAAGACTATGACAATAATATTAAAGACAAAGAGCTTACCTCCGAAGATATTGTTTTCTCTAATCCAACCGACCCGGTAACCGAGGTAAAAATCTTAAAACAAAGAGATGATATTTTCATTATTCCTATTGTTGCCGCCCGCCCAACTTATGTTCAGTCAGTTCCAGCTGGTGGTGACTATGGTGTTGTAAAAAATACATCAATCCGAATCCTTTTCTCAAAGGCAATCGATAAATCTACTCTCTACGATTCAGAAGGCAAGCTTAATTATTCCATTACTTCAAGTGCTGCCGTTCTTGTAGATGACAGTCAGGATATTGAAGCCAAAGATATCACAGATTACTTTGATGCAAATCTTAGTGAATCTGGTAAAATGCTTACACTCAAACTTAAGGTTGATGCTAAGGGTGAAATTGTACGTCTTCTTGATAACCGTGCACGAATTACAATAACACTTTTTGAAGGGCTTTGTGACCGAGATGGTTTCTCAATGAGTAAGAACTATTCCTTCAATTTCCAGACAGGTACTAACACCGATAGTCTTGCTCCAATGATTGAAGTTATCTTTGGTGGTACAGGCGAGAAGTGTGATGTATTTGTTTCTTATCACAACGTTGATGAAGATGGAGTAGCAACAATCAACGGTGTTGCAACAGATGCCGCAAAGAAAGCTCCACAGGATATTAACAGTACAGAATATACAGATGCTCTTGTGGCACAGCGTATTTACGATAAATTAAATCTTTATATAAAAGCAACAGACGTTATTGCTTCTGGTAACGCAGATATCAACCCTGCAAAGGACTTGAACGAAGACAACGTTGCTTATGTTGCAATTGCCGCAAGCCTTTATGTAGATAAGGATGGAAAACCTGTAGAAATTAATGAAACAAATTCTATTGCTAAGGAAAACTTCGTTTACATTTCTGGTGAAATGGATTCTACATCTCAGATGACATCACTCTTTAATGATGTTGTTCCAAAAGATAAGGATGGAGTAAAATATACAGGTGGTTCTATTTATACATACGATGTAAGCAACCTTCCTGACGGTCTTATTAAGCTCGATATCTGGGGTATTGATATGACCGGTAACAGTGGTGGTCCAAACGATGCCGGTTCTCCATATTACACAAAGCATGATAACGGATATAAGTCAATCTTTGTAGTAAAAGATACAACTGCTCCAGACAGTGCAACAGAATCTAAAAAGTTAAAGTCTAATTCTGCTGCTGCTCCATATTACTGGTATAACAGCGAAACTCTTTCTACAATGGAATTGTTCGACCTTGATGATAATCAGATTGTAGACCGCGGCCACGCTAAACTCCGCTCTCTTGCAAAAAATCTTCAGTGGAATTTTGTAGTAGGAAAATCAACAGAAGCTCCTGCTGCTAGCGATGCCGGCTGGAAAAATATTCACAACGCAGAAACAGGCGCAAGTATTAAATACACTCTTGCAGACGCAAAGGCACCGGCAAACGATGGACCAATCGATATCACTCTTTATATTCGTGATGATATTGGAAATACATCTGCACCGGTTCTGCTTGATTCGCTCATGTATGATAATACAAAGCCAACGGTAACTCTCTTAGACAACTATGGTGACTTTGTAAATGAAGATGGTGGAAAGGAACTTCACAGTTCAAAAGAAGCCGTAATTAATCAGATTCTTAAAGTTTCATTTACAGAACCAAACGTAAACAATGCAGGTTCTGGTATCCGTCGTGTTGAAATCCACGTAAAGAAGGAAGACAGCGAAGTAGCATTTCCTCTTGATTCAACTAAGTTCAAGGTTAAGTGGTCTGCTGCCGCAGATGCAACTCCAAAAACTGCAAGTGAAATTGCAATGGCTGCAGATGATACAGCAACAACAGATAAACTCAAAGTATTCAATGTAAACGATTCTGCAAAAATCACAACAGGTACTCTCTTTATTTATGGTCTCACTCTTGGTGATGATGATGGTGACTATACAGTAACAGTAGATTTGTATGACTCTGCCATGAACAAAACAACAGCTACTGCAAAAACAAAGATTTCACGCGATAAGACATCACCTGTAATTAATTCTGTAAATGTTCAGGGAGCCCTTGTTCGTACAGTTTATGGTGACACCGCAGGAACAAAAACCTGGTGGATGCCAAAAGATAAATATGAATCTGGAAACCTTACAAAAGTTATATTGAAGGTATCTGCTGTAGAAGCAGGTTCCGGACTCGAAGCAATTAAAGTTGGAAATGATGTAGAGTTTACATCAGCCACAATTCTTAAGAAGGGTGATACAGAACTTGTTAAGGGAACAGACTATAAGTTTGACGAAAGTGATCCAACTCACAAAATCGTATTGCTCAACAATTATGATGTTTTGCTTAAGGGAACTCCAATTGAGTTCACACTCGAAAATGTTAAGTTTAACACAATCAACAATGCTGCTGGTAATAAGGTTAATGTTGAAGTTCAGGACTTTGTAGGAACAACTCCTGATTCTAACCAGATTGGTGATACTGAAAATTATCAGATTACTTATCCTGATAATACAACAGGAACTCTTGTTTATGCAGATAACACTCCTCCTCAGATTAGTACTCTGCATGTAGAAGATACAATTCAGAAAAACGCTACAAACCCAGATCATGTAGCATATAATAAAGATGATTTTACAGATGATCAGATTGTAATTCTTACACTCAAACTCTATCCGGAAAATTCAAGCAATGGTAGTGGTGTAAAGATTGTTCACCTTTCAGATAACGCAGAATTTACATCATCTACTGCTATTTATGTTGATACTAATACAACTCCACTTTCAAACAATGTTGATTATACAATTGCCGGAGATAACAAGTCGGTTGAATTTACAAAAGTATTTACAGGCGAAGAAACACTTAAATTCACAAATGTTAAGATTATTTCTGAAGTTGACGGTAATCAGATTATTAAAGCAGATTTGACAGACTTTGTAGGACTTAAAACAACTGCAAGTACTGCTACAAATACAATAATTTTGGATAAAGTTTCTCCAGTAGTTTCAAATAGAGCCTGGGTAACAACAGACTCAACAGTAACAACTGGTACCGCTGGTGAAATGACAATTGATAATCAGTCACTCAAAATTGATTTCACAGAAAACACAGCTGGTGTTAAGGTAATTAAGTTTAATATTTATCATTCTTCAAATCCTTCTGTAGTATTTGATAATCCTTTTGATTCTGTTGACTTCTATTATAATGACACATTACTTACAAAAGACACAGATTATACTATTGATACTTCAAACAAACAGTATATCATTTTGACAACCCCACGAAAGACTGGTTCTTTCATGTTTAAAAATGTAAAACTTACAAATACAAATACACAGGGTAATTACGTTATTGATGTTGTATTGCTTGATGCTGCTGAAAACCGCCCTGTAGATGATTGTAAAATTACAATTGCTATTGATAAGGATGCTCCTGTAATTAAAGAGAAGCTTAATATTCCTAATTTGCTTCATGCCGTAGAATTGACGACAAATGGTGGTCAGAAAGTTATTGCTGATGATACTGACGGAAACGGTACCTGGTGGCTTAAGAAAGATTATGTAGGTGCTGGAACAAATCAGGTTCCTGCTGCTATCCCTGTATATATCAAAGTAGAAGAAAAAGGTTCTGGAATTAAGTTTATTACACTTGGTGGTGATGCAACAATTTCTGATTCTACAAAACTTCACAAAATCGCTTCAAATGGATCAACTACAGATCTTGTTGTAAATGCTGATTACACTGTTGTAAATAAAACAATTACAATTATAAATTCTTTGAACGCATTCAGTGATGATTCAGACTTCCAGATTTATCTTGAAAATGTAGGCTTTGCAAACCTTGATTCAGGAACCGTATCTCAAAATACAATCACTGCAAAAGTAACTGATGTTGCCTTGCATGAATCTGATCCTATGGCTCAGGATGAACAGCATATCTATTCCGACAGCCAGCTCCCTGCATCTCCAACAAACTTTAAACTTTTGGACCGTGCTTTCGACAAAAATGCTGCAACACCAACAATCGAAGCTTCCGAAGATTATACAAACGATTCAATTGTAGATATGGAATTCGAACTTGATGATTCAGAACAATTTGGTTCAGGTTATCATAAGTTTGAAATTGCTGGTGCAACATTCCGAGACGATTCTGTTATAACAATGACAACTCTTGATGGAACTCCAATTGTCTGTGACGGACAGGCCGCTCTTACAAGAGAATTGTCAAACAGCAATACAGTTCTTACTCTCAAATCAAGCGGTTCAATTTCTTATAACTATGTAATCCGCCAGGCTGTAAAAGTAAAGATTACAAATGTTCAGCTTGATAATACAGTTGATGGTCAACAAAGTACTGTAACTCTTACTGCATACGATCTTGTTGGTAGAGCAAATACACCTGCCAGTGATTCAATCTGGTATGATATTTCAAAACCAGAATTAGAAAAACTCTTTACTGCAAATTATGTTCCTTCAAATGCAACATATTACCAGCCAAGCATCAATGTTTACCCACATGCAAACAGTGAGTTGGCAACAGGTGTATCTATTGATTATGGTACACAAGAAAGACAGAAGGGTATTCCAACATTCTATACTGCAACAACATATGAAACAGGAAAATCAATTTCAGCAGGAAAGGTTGTTACAGATTCTTATGGTGCCGTTCTTGGAGTTAGAGGTAAAGATAATGTTATGTTGTGTGGCTGGAGTAGAGCAAAGACATTTATCTACTATTATAAATACTCAGACACAGACACACCTTTCTCAAAATCAAAAACTGCTATCATTGAAAATAATAATAATCCTCTCGTAGATATTAACAATGCATGTAAACCTAACGGAGATAATACTGCACAGAGTACATCTCTCTGGTTAGGCTTCTCTGAAGGAAAGTATTCTGCTGTAATCGTTGACGAAGCTGGTAACGTTAGTGAGCCGTTCGATTTTGCAGTTGTGAAGGATATTACAAAGCCTGCAAAAGAATGGGGCAGTGGAAACGACGCAGACAGCCTCAATGCCCGTGTACTTTTACAGAAACCAGATGCATCTGCAAACATATTTACAAATTCTGCTGTTTCTACAATCAGTACCTCTGACGGTTTCCCTAGATTCTGGGGATGCGGTAGTGATCAGGACACCATGAGTGCTAATAGCAGCATGAAAACAAAAAAATATGTAACAAAGAAATCTAGTAATAAGTATAAGATTCAATTAAATCTTGGTGGAACAGTAAGTAATTCAACATTGAGTTCAAAAATTAATGGCGGTGCAGCAAGTGATGTAACTCCATACTCTGATCTTACACCAACAGATACTTCTTCTCCTATTGAAATGTATGCTGTTAGTACATTATATGGTTCATGGCCTGATGCTGATCATCCTTCATACAAATATTGTCCAGTTGTTCCTAGTGGAACATCATTCCCTAGTGGACAGACTTATTCAAATTCTAGTTCTATATGTAAAGATTACTTTGGATATACTAATGGTTTTAGCGACTATTGGTATATATACAATAGTTCTAGTGCTAACTGGCATCCTTATAAAACAAGTACAAGTAGTAATACTGATTCTTACTCATACTCAAGCCTTTCAGTTTCAATTACTAGTTATGTAGATTCAAATAATAACCTTATAATCGAAATTCCAAATACTAAAAGTACAGTACCAATTTCCGTATTCTTAAAAGACGGTTGTGGTAATATGGAGTATGTTGTATGTGGTCTCTATAAGGAAAACGGTTATGATGTTGCCATAAGCTTTGTTATTGATGACAAGCTTGGTTCGGCCCCAACATCAGATGGTATTGTAACAACTCCTTTCATTATTCAATTCCCATATTCTTATTACGATTCTACAAGTGACGTTCAGTGGGGTGATTATAACTTCCATGTTGGAACTCAGGCTGGAAACTCAGAAGCTCCTTCAAGTCAGTATGGTACTGGTCAAAAGCGCGGATTTATAAAAGACTCTGTAAAACATGCAACTTATTATAACCCTGCTTTAACAGATACAGTTGAAGCAAGACAAATTAAACATTGTTTTGCTTTGCATTTCTTCCCAAATGGTGTTGATAGAAATGAAGCATTAAATATTACAGGAAAAGAATCTATTACCTTTAGTGATGCGGATTGGACAGACACAGAAAAAGCAAAGGGTGTTAGAAAGGCAAGTGCAACAGACATAGCAGATGGTAACTACACCTGTCGTGCTTTGCTGTATTGTACTAATACTACAGATGTACCTACTTATGCCCAGATAAAAGCTTGCCACGATGAAGAAATGGCGGCTACAGCAGCTAATAAAACAGGCCAGGTTACAGACTGGTCGTATGTACAGGTTTCTTCTTCTGCAATCGAAGCAATCCTTTTTGTAGACTATCCAAAGCCAAATTATACTAAGCTTAATTGGAATGTTAATGAAAATAATGGCGAACCAAAGCCATTCTATATGTGGTACATCTTTGAAGATGCCGTTGGTAACTACGAATTGGCAAAGGTTGTAAATGACGCCACAAGTGGAAACTATTTAAAGACAATAAATAGTTCTCATTTTGATAAATGGCTCTACGATCCTGAAGCTCCAAAGCTTACTATCCGTGGTTCTATAACAACAGAAAATCCTAATGGTACAAGTCCTGATACTATTACTGCAGCCAATATCAGTCAGTTAGTTGCAACAAACAATGGTTATGTTCCGTATGTTAATGGTAATAATATATATGTACATGCAAATATTACTGATAATACAAGTTTACGAGACGGATGTACTTTAAATACTGCTACTGGCACAGGTATATTCCATGAAGGGGCTGCCTCATATGGTATAACAAAGTTTGCTCCTTTTGCAGATTTAGAGGTTTCTGAGAGAACTGGTATACGTGCATTTACATGGTCAACTTCGTCAGATTCAACTTTTGATTATGATAATAGTTATGGTTATAATACTACATGGTTGTCATCAACTTCTGCATATTGGTATATAGGTTGGCAAGGTGTTTCTAGTAGTGGTGGTTTAGCCAAAAATATTGGTGATTCTCATGCTTACGATGGAGAACCACAACATGCATATTTTGGAACAAATACAAGTTATTCTGGAAAATATTCCGGAGTTAAGATTAATACTGTAATCCCATACGGAAAACTTAGTACAAATTCTGCAACTGAACTCTGGCTCCACGTAATGGACTGGACAGGTAATATTTCTCACTACAGAATGGGTGCTAGTGGCATTAAGTTTATTAATGACTCAACAGCTCCAACTTATTCTTCAAATGCATTCGATGGTATAACAGAACCAGATCAATATTATATTTCAAAAGCATCAAGTTCTAATCCTGTAGTCCGAATTGCTGGTAATGGTCCTACTGCAAAAGCGGGTTCTGACATTAAACTATATATTCCAAAAACTTGGATTGTAGAAGCAGGATCAGGTATCAAAGGATATTCTTTCTCTAATACTGGTTTAGCAAATGCAACCTATGATGAAAATGGTGATCCATATTTAAATCTTACGTACAGCGATTATCATTACACTGATACAGATTCACATGAGAAGACATTCTATGTATATGATAACGTAGGAAATATGTCTGAACGAAAAATCAATCTTGTCTTTGATGATAAGCCTCCAAAGATTACAACGGTTGCCTTTGTAACTAAGCTTGATTCTTCAGACCAGGGTAAATTCTGCGATGCCGAAACCGGACTTGGAACACAAGATGGCTTTACATCTTTTGGCTCTGTAAGATTCTATACTCATAAAGATAAGAATTCTGCCAATGAAGATATTAACTTGTATTATGAAGATTTAAGTCATTTCAAAGATGGCGAAGTTCAGGAAATTTATATCAGTAAAGCTGGTGCTGTAAAATTCCAGGTTAATTTTGCTTCAGAAATCCTAACCGAAACTGATTATCTTGATGATATTAAGATTAACAGATGGAATACTACAACAAGTAAATGGGAAACAGTAACTTCATGGAAATCAAACAATTCTGATTGGTGGGTAGGAGCTACTGATACAGGTATCCGTGCAATGGGTACCTCAGATTCTACCGGCTACAACACCCTTACATATACAGCCACCGGTACCTACTACCAGATTCTCGCAACTGATATTTCCGGTAACGCAAACTGTCAGTACTTTAAGTTGTATCTCGATAACCAGGGACCTGAATTAACCAAAGATGAACATGGGGCTACAATAAAACCTCAGGTTACAGTTGGAAAAGGTTCTATAAATACAGTCAGCGGTGTTACTTACTATACTGCCGGATCAACTGATGACGAAGCTTTGAGAATTAATTTTGCAGTACAAGATGGTGGGCTCCCTGGACAAACACTCCAGTATAGTCTTGATGGAAATGCTTGGACTGATGTTCCTGCAAATGGACAAGTAGAATTACTGTTTAAGTCTGATGCAACAGGCACTATCCAAAACATTTATTTGAAAGATATCTTTGAAAATCCAACCACATATACAGGTGGTTATGCTTATGCGGACAGAACTCTTTCAAGTCTTACAAAATATACTGGCAGTGCCCCTGCTGCATTGACTATTACAACTGAAAAAAGTGGTGGTGTTAATGATACTATAAAGGAAATCAAAACTGCTAAAGTTTACGACAATGGAAACGCTTACGATTGGCAGCAAAAGTATACACAGTTGTTGGCAAACAATCAGGTTCTTATTTCAAATAAGGATCGAAAAAAATTAAGAATTACTTTCGAAAAACCTTCAAGTACAGATATGATAATGGGTTATATCAGATGTTATGGAACTGACGAACCTAGTCAGGCTAAGGAAACTTATAACTTTATAACTAAACCTACCAGCGATGTTACATTTGATGAAGGTTTACCATTTGAAACCTATCCAACAACTGTTAAGTATTATAAGGTCGACGTAGTTGGTAATATAAGCCCTGCGCTTACATTAACATATACCAATGAAAACCCTCATAAGGCAAAGAATATCACCTTAATTAAAACAATAGATGACGTTAAGACAAAAGAGGGTGTTGTCGATTCAGATGTAGTAACTGCTATGACTGACGCTGGTATTATATTTGCAAAATATCGTGATATTCCTGATACTGAAGAAAAATATAAGAATTATGGAAAAACCGGATTAAGATATTTCAATGGAAACTATATTGTTTTACGATGCACATTGCAGGCAAAAGCTGCTCCTGAAATAACTGATGAAAATGATGAGAATTATTATGCCGAAACTCCTTCTTTAGTTGAATTGTGGGATGTTTATTCTACTGGTAAAACACAACGAGGTGGAGCTGATAAAACATCTGCAACTAACTTTAAAGTATTCCCTTCTTCATTAAAAGATGGTGAGCGTTTCTATTGTTATATTGCAATAAAGGATCCAAATTTCGATAACAATGATAGCAGTACTGATTATGGTGGAAGTGTAATCCATGCAAAGATTAAAGGTGCCGACGCAGAGTCAACACTCCAGGCATTAAATACATCAGATGTAGAAAAGTATGGATGGAAGATGGATAATGAAGCTCCGTTTATTCATGAGCATTACGCCGCAACTGTAGATGGTCATAAAGTATTATATAATTATGCAATTAAAGATTCTGAAGGAACAGATTATACAGGTTCACAGCAAATAGCATACGATAATAATGGTGGTTCAAATCCTACCAACTTGTATTCTGCAGGTTCAAAGCTTTATTGCTATATTAATGTAAAACTTAATCCAAGTAGTAATGATAAAACAACATGTATTAAAGATAATGTTACAGACTGGCAGCAGATGAAATATAAGTTAGTTATTACAGAAGGTTATAATGCAACTGCTTCTGCAGATGATACTGATTGGATAGATATGACTCCAGATAATGGTAATTACGTTTATGAATTACCAGAAGTAAAATCACCTCATAAGCGTATTGCACTCTTCCTTATGGATGAGCTTGATAATATCACAGCACCTCATTATTTGGGAAAAGAGGTTAATGATACAAGTGTTCAGTATTGGCTTATAGACAGAAGTCCTGCTGCAGCCGATATTTCAATCAAGAAGAATACAGGAACAGAATCTGCTCCTGTATGGTCAGCCCCTGAATATAGTGCCTCTGCACAAGAGTTTACAGTAAGCTTTGGTGATAACGGACCAGGTGTAGTTATTCATTCTGTTACTGCAGAAAATGCAACAATTTCAAATGTAACATTTAATGATTACAATACACAGCCTGAATCTATTGCAAACCAGGCCTGGGTAAATGTTTCAAGCATTAAGGTAACTCTTACTCCATTTGAAAAAATATGGACTCCACAACCTGTTACACTTAAGATTAATGGTGTTTCAAAAGATGTATTCGAAATTCCGGTAAGATCATTTACATCAGATGATATCACATTAACCGATCAAACCTGGACTTCTGGAGATACTGTATACGTTCCAATTTCATTCCCAACTGGCGCAGGTGTTGGAAAGATTACAAGTTATACGGCAAATAATGACGTAACTGTTACTTTGGATACATCAGAAGCTGATAATCCAAGATTTAAATTAACAAGTCTCCCTTCACAGGGCTGGAGCGATACGGTTATTAACATAACTATTAATGGAAGCATCGAAAAGAAAGCACTTACAATTCCTGCAAAGGCTCTTGGAAGTGGTGATATTACTGTTGCTACTGCAGATTATGACGGAACTAAAACAAGTTATGATTTGGCAATAACTTTGAATAATAATGCTCCTGCCAGTGCATTAACAAAGATTACTGCAGATAACGAAGTTTCTGCACAGTTAAGTAATGATAAGACTAAAGTTACTCTTTCAAGTATTCCTGAAAAGGGATGGACTGAAAAGAAAATCAAGCTTACAGCAAACGATACAATTGATCTTGGAATTGTTTTGACTGTTCCTGTAAAGGCTCTTGCTGCTACAGATATTAATAGCATTGATAATGCAGTAACTGAAAACAATACAACAACTGTAACAATCAATTTGAAAGAAGGAGTTCCAGATTCTGCTCTTGAAACTGCAGGTGTAACCGTAACTCCAAGTTCAGTTCATGCAGATTTGACAGGTCATGTAGTTACCTTAACTGATATTCCAGATGCTGGATGGGATGAGCAGAAGATTACACTCACTGTTGGTTCTAATCTTATGTCTAAGGATGTTCTGACAATTGCTCCTAAGAATCTTGCTGCTACAGATATTGTAAGCATAGGTGATGCTGTAACTACAAATGGTGTAACAACTGTGGAAATTACCTTAAATACTGATGTTCCAGCATCAGCTCTTTCTAGAGCAGGTGTAAGTGCAGACCACAATGTATCAACCAGCCTTTCTGGTACCACAGTTACTTTGAGTAATGTCCCAGCTGCTACATGGACTGCACAGGATATTACACTCACTATTGGTAGCAGTCTTGCCTCTCATGTAGTTTATACAGTTCCTGTTAAGACTTATGATTCTAATTGTATTACGATAGATCTTAAATCAAATACTTGGCCTGCAGATGGTAACTGGAGTCAGGCTACAATAGAAGTAACTTCAGAACTTCCAATTGATAAGATAGAGACAACAAATGCTAATATGTTTACTGTTACAGTAAACAGTAAGTGGGATGACGATAAGACTGCTTCTGTAAATCTTGCAAAAGCTACAGGTGATAGTGCTGTAGCTCCAACAGAAGATGGTATTGTCATCAAAGTTACAACAAAAAGTAATGCTTCTGCAAACAAAGGGGTTTATAAAGAGGTATCAAGCAATCCAAACCGCTTCTTCGGTCGCTTAATTTCTGGCAAAGGTGATCAGGATGTTTATACCTTCGGTGATTCACCAAAGACAGCAGGTGCTTTGCAGAGTCATGTTGTTGAAGTTCCAAAGTTCATCCAGAAGTTCTGGCAGAACGATGAAACTGCGGCAGACGAAGTTTCATCAACTGTAACTAAAGAAGCTAAGAAAGCAGAAAAGAAATCTTCAAAGAAGTCTACCAAGAAAGCTGCTAAGAAGGCAGTCGAGACTGTAACAGAAACAGCTGCCACTATTGCAGTAACAGAACATCCAACAGAACTTCTTGAAGAACCTGTTGCTGAAGATCAGCTTGCAATGATTCTTCCTAAAACTGCAAATACAGAAGAAGCAGAGCTTGTAGAACCTCAGGCTTCGGTAAGTGCAGGTGCAGTTGATGTTTCTGTAACAGAAGCTGAACCTGCTGAGCATTCAAATGCAGCGCTTTGGATTATCCTTGCTGTATTCTGTGCTGCAATTGCAGGCGTTGTGCTTTGTCTTAAAAAGAAAAGAGCATAAAAGATAAACGGTAAAAAAAAAGATCGATGGTTCAAAAGCCACCGATCTTTTTTTTATTCTTGTCGATTTTTTATTTCTTTTCTGCCACCGCATATCCCATAGCTTCATCAACAAGAGATGAAATATAGCCGGCTTCTGCAGCCTTTTCTTTTGTGGTTCCTGCAGCACCAAGGGATTGTTTTTGAACTTCCTTTTTTTCCTGACGGGCTGTAAGAAGTTGTTTGGCCGCTAAGAGAATATCTGCCGCTTCTGAGGCATTCTTAATATGCAGGCACTGGGCAACAGCACTTTCTTCTGCACTGGCCAAAGCTTCCAGGGTAATAAACTTTTTCTGCAAAGCAATAGCACGTTTTTCGCCAACACCGGGCAGCTCCAGAAAAATCGAATCTGTATTTTCCTTAGTCCTCAGCCTCTGGTTTCTGCTTGTGGCAAATCTATGTGTTTCATCTCGGACACGCTGGAGCAGCCTTAAAGCATCACTTCGTTTTGGAAGATTAATAGGCGTGCTGTTTCCGGGAAGATATATTTCTTCATCCCGTTTTGCAAGACCTGCAACTGGAATATCCAATCCAAGCGAGTTCAAAATCTCTTCAACTGCATTTACCTGGCCAAGACCACCATCTATCAAAATCAAATCTGGAAGATCGGCCTGCTCGTTTACAAGACGGGTGTAACGGCGTGTTGCAGCTTCGCGCATAGACTGAAAATCATCAATATATCCGTCTGTGGTTTTAAGGCGGAAGTAACGGTAATTTTTCTTATCGGGGTTACCATTATAAAAACTGATCAGAGAAGCAACCGGGAACTTTCCGCCTATATGGGCAATATCAAAGCCTTCAATGCGAACAGGAAGTGTGTCCAGGCCGAGCAGAGTCTTAAGCTCTTCCATTGCAGGAACATCTCCACGATCTCGCAGGCGTCTGATAATATCCTCATGGGCATTTTCGCGCGCCATATTCAAGGCTGCAATTCCGTGCTTATCACTATCATCGGGAACGCAAACTTTTGTATTTGTATTCATCTGCTCGCTAAGCCATCTGTTTATAAAATCACACTGGGCTTCTGTCGGGACGTAGATTGCAGGAGGAATCTGCGCAGAATCTTCATAATAGGCAGCCATAAATTCCGCCAGCAGTTCATCATCTTCATTCAGGCTTTCTACACGATAATTTTCACGGCCCAAAAGCTTTCCGCCACGGATTTTTAGAACTGTAAAACTGACCAATTCGCCTTCGCTATAGTGGGCAATGTAATCGCGGTCTTCGGAATCAAAGCTTTCTACAATATTCTGATTCTGTAAAATCATCAGGGCCTTTATTCCGTCGCGCAAACGTGCTGCTTTTTCAAAATCAAGATTTGCAGAGGCAGCTTTCATTTCGGCAGTCATTTTTTCTATTGCGCTGTCTGCCTGGCCTGACAATAAAGATGTAATTTCTTCTATATAACTATTATATTCTTCTTTATCAATCTTTCCGCAGCAGGGAGCTTTACATTGTTTCATGTGATAGTAAAGGCAGGGACTTTCCCTTTTGCGCAAAGTTCTGCAGTGACGCACCGGATAAAGCCTGTAGATATTTTCTATAAAAGTGTCCAGGGCGGCAACGTTAGGGTAGGGACCAAAATAAAGAGACCCATCCTGCAAAATGCGTCTGGTTCTGAAAATCTTTGGAAAATCCTCTTTTGTAACCCGCAGAACCGGATACGATTTGCCATCTTTAAGACAAATGTTATAGCGCGGACTGTGTTTTTTAATAAGATTGTTTTCAAGCAGCAGGGCTTCGTATTCATTTGTGGTAGTTATGTATTCAATTGAAGCAGCACGCGAAACTAAGAGCCTTGTTTTTACTGTTCGCTGGCCTGAAAAATATGAAGTAAGCCTGTTTTTAAGGTTTTTTGCTTTTCCTACATATATAATAGTCCCATTTTCATCGCGCCATAAATATACGCCGCTAGATTGAGGAGCCTTTAATGCAGTTTCATGCAGGATGTTACGTGCCACGAAAAAATTATATCATATTTTTTTTAATTATGCCGATAGTTTAAGCAGGTACCTATATGAAAAAATTATTTAAAAAGACAGCTTTCTTGGCTGTTGGTTTGCTTCTGGCGGTGGGAAATTCCGTTGGTTTTGCTGAAGCTAAACAGATTGTTCTCGGTGGAAAGGGTGGCTGGCCTGATTTTCAGTATTCAGAAAATGTAACGACTGGGAAAGGCCGATTTGGCTATGATTGCGTGGAACTTGCCACAAATTCCTTTGTTTTTGACGATTACACTGACCTTTTAATTGATTTTGAAAATCCTGTAAACCCGATTTCGGCTGGTTATTACGATATAGCCTCAAATAATCTTAAAATTTCAAGCGATTCTCTGCTCGAAAAGTCTGCCGGACTCAGTCGTAACATTGGCGGCTTGAGCGTAACCGGTAAACCTGGTACTTTCTTTGGTTCCGAAGGCCTTATGGGGTCTTTTTCTATTGAATTCTGGCTTTGTCCGTCGCTCGCAGAAAACGGAGAAGTTATTGTTAACTGGGAATCTTCCAAAAATGTACGCGGAAGACTTATTTATCAGCTTATAAACTGTCTTTTTGACGGTGGAAAGCTCAACTGGACTATTGCAAATCTTTTTGATTCTTATGCAGGGCCAAACGGAGACGGAGAAATCCATCTTAAAGGCTCAAGCACTATTATTCCAGACAGCTGGTCATATCACGCACTTTCTTATGACTGCGAAACAGGTATTCTTGAATATCTTGTAAACGGAATCACAGAAGATATTATCTATATAACATCAAACGGCAAAGAAGACGGACAGGTTTCTCTTATTGTAATGGGAACTCCTTCTGAACTTGAATTCTGCAATGAATATACAGGTAAAATTGATGAAATCAGAATTCTGCGCAGGCCTTATTCGCCTCCAGATTATCAGTCTGCAGAGGCCGCTGGTGCTCTTGGAAGAATGCTTTATCAGCCTGCGGGAGGCCGCTTTCAGACAAGACCAATCGTTGTTTCTACTGGTTCAGTTTTGAACAGCCTTACTGCAGAAATGAACGTGCCTGCCCAGACAGAAGTAAGCTTTTTTGTTCGTTCAGGAGACAACTTCTTTAACTGGACAGATTCTTATCCTAAATGGAAGCCTGTAGAAAGCGGAAAGAAAATTGAAGATGTAAGCGGAATGTATTTCCAGGTAGCCTGCGAGCTTTATCCTGATGGTAACGGTGCTGTTACACCATCAGTTACTCAGCTTACACTTGATTTTACGGAGCTGCCTTTGCCTTTGCCTCCTTTTACAGTAAAGGCCGAAGCTGGAAACGGCTCTGTTACATTAAAATGGAATTATTCTGTTGATGATACTGCTGGTGGATATTACATCTACTACGGAAACAGACCTGGTGAATATCTTGGACGAGTTGCTCTTGAAGGACCGTCGCCTGTAAACGCAGGAAAT
>JAEEGG010009166.1_pt1 | contig 22252 bp, 18 predicted proteins | sample 9134161 | NCBI WGS metagenome assembly JAEEGG01 (sample SAMN16246543, study PRJNA631951) | gut metagenome | biome: gut microbiome; feature: rumen; material: CR-attached | host: Bos | place: Iran: Karaj | collected 2018-10
CATCGGCATCTTCTCCCTGGACTTCGACTTCGACATCCCCGTTGTCCAGATTCCGGGCGAAACCTGTCACATTCAGCTTATCCGCCAGCATCATGAGTTTCCAGCGGAAACCGACGCCCTGGACCCTGCCTTTATAAACGATATAATAACGTTTCATACCCTAATTGTAATATGAAAAAGAACCTCTTGCGAGGTTCTTTAAGAAATCGGTTCGAAATCGCTGGCGCCGTGCTTGCACAGAGGACAGATGAAGTCATCCGGCAGTTCGTCGCCTTCATAGATGTAGCCGCATACCTTGCAGACATAGCCTTTCTTGCCTTCCGTCTGCGGTTTCGGCTTGACGTTGGACTGGTAATAGGTATATGTCATCGTTTCAACACTGTTTATGACTCTTGCTTCCGTGACCGAACAGATAAACATGCCGTGGGTATCCATATCGACATAGTTCTCGACTTTCAAAGAGAAGAACGCGTTGATGTAGCGGGACAGGAAGATCAGCCCGTTATCAGAGCGCAGGAGTTCCTGCTCGTTCTTGAATTTGTCGACATTCCTGCCGGACTGGAAACCGAACTGTTCGAAGACCTTGAACGGAGCTTCCTTGTTCAAACAGTTGACATTCATGATGCCGGTCTGTTTTATGACGTGATGGGAATAGTTGCTCTTGTTGATGGAGACCATGACCCTGAACGGATTGTCCGTCAGCTGGGCGACGGTATTGACGATGAGACCGTTGTCTTTCTTTCCATCGTTGGATGTGACCACATAGAGACCGTAGCCGATATTGAAGAGGGCCTTCATATCGTTCTTGTTGGCCTTGTTTTCATCGCGTGCGACATAGTCGACGCACAATGCCTGCGCAAGTTTTTCAATCTCTTCTTTATTGGCGTCGTTCATTGAAGACTTGATATGGACGACCGGTTCCACAAAAGTCAGATTGGCGCAGTTGCCGAGCATCTCTTTCATCGTCTTGGCAGCCAGCGGCGCCCAGGAACCGTTCTCGATGAAGCCGACCTTGCGGTTCTGGAAGTTGCGTTCCGTCAGATGATGGATGAACTCTTTCATGAACGGATAGATATCGGCATTGTATGTCGTGGTAGCCAGCACGAGCTTGCCATAGGCGAAAGCATCCGCCACGGCTTCTGCCATGTCGCATCTTGCCAGGTCGTAGACCTTGACTTCCGGCGCGTTATGGGCTTTGAGCTGATCGACCAGCTTGTCGACCGCTGCCTTGGTATGGCCATAGACCGAAGTATAGCACACGACGACGCCATCCTTTTCGATATCGTAGGACGACCAGGTGTTGTACAGATCCAGATAGTAAGACAGATTCTTGTACAGGAACGGTCCATGCAGCGGCAGGATCATCGAGATCTCCAGACCCGACGCTTTCTTCAGGACGGCCTGCACCTGCTTGCCGTATTTGCCGACGATGCCGATGTAATAGCGCCTCGCTTCATCGACCCAGTCTTCTTCCACATCCAAAGCACCGAACTTGCCGAAACCGTCCGCGGAGAACAGAGCCCGTTCGTAGCTGTCATAAGTCATCATGACTTCCGGCCAGTGGACCATCGGGGCTGCCACGAAATGCAGGGTATGCCTGCCCAGTTCCAGCTGGTCGCCTTCCTTGATGACGATGTGCCGTTCTTCATACTGCGTACCGAAGTAGTTTTCCATCATCGCGAACGCCTTGTCGGAAGAGACGATGACGGCTTTATCGTAGATCTTCATGAAATTGGCGATGTTGGCGGAATGATCCGGTTCCATGTGCTGGACGACCAGATAATCCGGCTGTCTGCCGTCCAGGACGTTCTGGATGTTGTCGAGCCATTCATGCGTGAAATGCTGATCGACCGTATCCATGACCGCGATCTTCCCGTCGAGAATGACATAGGAATTGTAAGACATGCCATGAGGGACTTTGTACTGCCCTTCGAAGAGATCGACCTGATGGTCATTTACGCCGACATAGCGGATATCGTTTGTTATTTGCATGTTGTTTCCTCCGCTCTCATTATAATCGGTATGCGTAAAAATCAAGTGAAATACACGCATATCGAAGAATCGTGTATGATTATGATGACAAGAGGTCCGTTTATGAAAAAGAAGAAAAGAATCGTGCTGCCGCTGGTTATCGCGCTGATCCTGTTCTGCGTTGCAGGATATCTGCTATTTCTTAAGACACGATATCACAGGATATTTGTCATGAGCAGCGAGATCGCAGACTGTCCGAGACAGGCCAGGGAAGGCGAGAATGTCACGGTCACGACCGTTTCTGTCAGCGATGGCATCCTGTGTCTGTATGTGGATGACATGGAGATCGCGACGGAGCAGGAAGGGATCTATCATTTCGTCATGCCAGGTCATGATGTCTCTTTAACGACCGTGATCATCCCGACGTATTCTTACGACACGTTGGATAGTCCGATCTACTTTGAAATAAAAACGCCTGTCAAGGCGCGCTATGAAAGGCTCTGGGAATACAGCGACAGTGCGGAAACGAAGGATCCGGAAATGATCGGCGAGATCGTGGATGCCTTGAGGATCATCCATATCGGGTCCGATCCGATCGATCAGATCGTCGATGATTTCAGCGACCGGATCGTTCTGACTTATGAAGACGGAAGCGAAAACAGTTTCGTTTTCGAGGCGGATAATTATGTTTCGGACCTTGATGGAAGGCGTTATCCGGTAAGTCAGGGGCTGAAGGAATTAAGAAGCATTCTGGACCGAATGATCGAAAGCAAAGAAAACTGATCTAGCGGATCGCGGCAAACAGATATTCCATGACCAGCACGGTGATGCAGCACAGGACGGTCACTTTGAACAGGCCAAGTTCCTTGTAGGAAGCGATCAGTCCCACGAGGAAGGCGATGATGCCGGAATAGGGATGGATGGTCGCATCGATCATGGCAGGGAAGCTCATGACGGCCAGCGTGACATAAGGCACATAGTAGAGGAAGGAACGGAGAAATCGGTTCCTTATTTTCTTTCGGACCAGCGTCAGTGGCAGCACCCGTATCAGATAGACTGTCACCGTCATGACGAGGATGTAGAGATAGATATTATGCATCTTCGTCCTCCACCGGAGCGATGATTGCTCCCAGGCTGGCGATCAGCAATGTCAGGACGATCGTGATATGGCTTTCGGATAACGATGTGAAACGGGACAATAGAAAGCTGCAGGCAAAACTCAAGAGTACCAGCAGCGTGATGATCCTGTTTTTCTTGCAGGCAGGGACGAAGATCGCCATAAACATGCCGTACAAGGCGACCGACAAGGCGCTGACGATATTGAGGGGCAGGACGTTGCCCATAAGGATGCCGAATGCCGTTCCCAAGGCCCAGCAAGGCGAAGCGAAGCAGATCGCCCCATACATGTATACGGGATCCACATAGCCATCCTGCGCTATTTCCAAAGCGAAATATTCATCCGTCAGAAAGAAACCCAAAACAAGACGGTGGATGAGGGGCATTCTGGGATCCATCTTTTGCGACAGGGCAAAGGACATCAGCACATAACGGATATTGCTGACGATCATGATGAGGATCATCTGCAGGTAGGATGCGTTTTCTTTGATGGCGATGAAAGCGGCATTCTCGCCTGCCGAAGCATTGACCAGAAGGGAAGTCAGAAAACCCTGGAATGCCGTGATTCCCGCGTTGGATGCGATGATGCCTAAGGAAAAAGCTACCGCAAAGTAGCCCAAACCGATAGGAATCGCATGTTTCAATCCTGTTCTGAAACCGTTCATATTTTAAAAAGAACTGTTTCCAGTTCTTATTCTAGAGTTTACGGAAATCGTCTACATTCAAGACAAAGATGGTTGCACCGCCGACTTCGACTTCAATCGGATAAGAGACCAGATTGGACATATCGGAAGAGATCGTAGAAGGAACAGCCTCTTTTCTTCTCTGCGATTCGTTGCCGATGATTTCGATCGCCTTCTCTACTTCTTTGTCTTCGCAGCCGATGATCAGCGTGGTATTTCCTGAAGAAAGGAAGCCGCCGGTCGTCGCCAGACGCGTGACATGAAAAGATGCCTTATTTAAAGCAGAGATACACGCTTTCGTGTCATCCGTTGAGATAATCGCCAGTATGAGTTTCATATCCCCACCTCCTGATAAATACATTCTATCATCATATTCTATGTTTTGGTGATATTTTTATCAGCTATCTTTATTTGAGTCACGCAGATGATAATGTTATAATTTGTGAGTATGATAGAACTGATTAATGTCTCCAAGAAATATAAAAACGGAACGAATGCCCTGCATGATGTGAACCTGAAGATCAACGACGGAGAATTCGTCTATATCATGGGTCCGACGGGTTCGGGCAAGTCCACTCTGGTGAAACTGCTGGATGGCGAGGAAGTGCCAAGCAAAGGCAAGGTCATGGTTTCCGGCGTCAATGTAGGACGTCTGAGAAAGTCCAGAGTCTATCTGTACCGGCGCAAGATCGGGGTCGTGTTCCAGGATTACCGTCTTTTACCGCAAAAGACGGTTTTTGAGAATGTGGCATATGCTTTGGAGATCCTGGATACGCCAAGAGATAAATTGCGCAAGCGTGTCAGAGAAGTCCTGAAGATGGTCGATCTGGCGGATAAGTCCAACTCCAAGCCGGATCAGCTTTCCGGCGGCCAGCAGCAGCGTACGGCGATCGCCAGAGCTTTGGCGAAGCGTCCGATGATCATTATTGCAGATGAGCCGACCGGCAATCTCGACCCGCAGATGACGGATGAAATGATCTCGCTGCTGGAGAAGATCAACGAAGAAGAAAAGACGACCATCATCGTGGTCACCCACGAAGTGACGACCGTGCAGAACCATCCGAAACGGACCATCCGTATCGAAGAAGGGCACGTGGTCAGCGATTCGTTCTATCTGAAGGACAACGCGTTAAAGAAAGAGACCGCGGAAGAAAAGAAACAAGCGGTTCTGGAAGAAGCAGCCGTTGCGGAAACGGCGAAAGAAGAAGCCAAGGAAGATGTTTCGGTACAAGAGACTGCCGCAGCAAAAGAAGAGACGTTCGCTGAGGAAACGCTTTCCGAAGGACCGCTCATGGATGAGCCTGCGGAACAGGAAACGGTGAAAGAAGAAACGGCTTTTGAAGAAACAGCGGTACAGGAAGCAGAAACAGTTGTTGAAGAAGCAGCTGCTGCGGAAACGGCAAAAGAGGAAACTGCCGCTGTGACTTCGGAGATGAAAGAACCTGTCATTTTACAGGAAACCGTTACGCCGACCGAAGATACGGTCCGTGTGTCTTTCAATACAGAAACAACGGCAGCTGAAAGCAAGCTGGAAGATTCCTATGAAGAAGTCAAACGAAGGATCGAAGAATCTCTTGCCCAGGCAAGGATCCTGGTGGAACAGGAGGATCTTCTGATCGAAGACTATACCGGAGCTGTTCCTGTACTGAACGAAGAAACGGGAGTCGCTGTCCCGTCGTCTGATTCTACGGAGGACAAATCATGAAGATCATCCGTCGTTTTTTCCGTCATATCAGAGAAGGCTTTATTGGAGTAAAACGTCATTTCGCGATGGCGGTTTCCAGCGCTTCGGCGATCACGATCACGTTGCTGCTGGTAGGAGCGTTTGCGATTTTTGCCTTGAATATGGCATTTCTGACTCAGGAGATTGAACAATCCATCTCGATGGTCGCTCTGATCGATTACGATGTCGAAAACAAGACCGATATCATGGCGATGCAGACGCAGATCAAAGGCATGGATGGCATCGAACGGGTGGATTATCGGACCAAGGATCAGGAATTCGATTTTTATTGCGAAACGTATCCGGAGATGGTGGAGTTCTCGGAACTGTATCGGGAAGATAACCCGTTCCATGATGCGTTCATCATCTATCTGAGCGATCCGGGCAAGCTGTCGAAGATCCGGACCGATATCATGGCGATCAAGGGGATCTCTTCAGTCGAAGACGGAGGTTCCAATACCTATACCCTGATCAGCATCTTGCAGGCGATCAGAAACATCGGAGGAATCGTCATCCTGGCTCTGCTGGCGCTGGCGGTCTATCTCATCTACAACACGATCAAGATCACGATCGCGGCAAGAAAGGACGAGATCTGGATCATGCGCAATGTCGGAGCGAGAAACGGCTATATCCGTGCGCCTTTCCTGGTGGAAGGGATCATCATCGGATTGTTCGGTTCGATCATTCCGGTTGCCGTGCTGATCTACGGCTATTATCGTCTGTATACTTATACCAACGGAATCCTTGCGGGTGTCATCACCCTGGTTCCGATCATGCCTTTCGTTTTATATCTGGGCGGCGCTTTGCTGGCGGTCGGCGTGATCGTCGGCTTCATCGGTTCGTATATTTCCGTCTGCCGTTTTCTGGGAGTGGTCAGATGATATTCAAGAAAATACTATGCATCCTTCTGGCTTGTTTCCTGTGTATGCCGATCTTTGCGGATACACGTTTTATTTTGGCCGAGGATGACGAAGAGGAAGAGAAATCCGACTACGAGAAATGTGTCGTAGACAAGGACAGGGCAGCCTGTTCGGCGATCGCTCAGAATACCCAGAACAACATCAAGGAGATCGAGGAACAGATTGCCAATGCCAAGGCGGACCATGAGAAAGCGACGGCTCTGGCGCGTGAATATGCGCAGAAAGCCCAAAGCATGCAGGCCCAGATCGACAAGCTTGCGAAAGAGATCGATGAACTGAAAGAGAAGATCACGGTCCTGGAGGTCCAGATCGAACAGAACGAACAAAAGGTCGATGCCCTGAACAGCCGGGTCCGTTCGCGGATGGTACAGACGCAGAAGACCATGCATTTCAACGGCTATCTGGAGTTCATCCTGGGTTCGAAATCCTTCGCGGATATGCTTTCGAGAGTCTATGGCGTCGAAGCGATCGTTTCCAAGGACCAGAACGACAGAGTGGCTCTGCTGGATGTGATCCAGCAGCTGAGCAGCGATAAAGCGGAACTGGATGAAGCGAAAGTGACGCTGGACGCCAACTATCAGGAGATCGTTGCCAGACAGGCGGAACTGCTTGCCATGCAGGAGTTCTATGAAGAAGAAGAAGCCAGGATACAGAACGAACTGGATGAGATGACGGAACAGCGTGACAACATCTATGAATCGTTCGAGGATCTGCAGTCTACATTGCGGGAGGTCGGTGTGACCAGTGCGGGATTTGTGGCTGCGGTGCATAATTCGACTATCGTTGCGACGGTCTGGAACTATTCTCCGGATTTCCTGGATGGCAGATGGCATCTGGGCGTCGACTATGCGGCAGGCCGCGGTACGGAGATCCATGCTCCGGCGAGCGGTATCGTCATTCGCGCGGATGACGGCTGCGGCGATCCGGGCTATCTGGGAAGCGCCTGCGGCTACTGGATCTCGGGCGGCGGCAATCAGGTCTATATGATGTGTGAGGTCAACGGCAAGGTCTATGGCATCATCTTTTTCCATCTGAACCGGGTGGATGTATCTTATGGCGATTATCTGTTGCAGGATGATGTGATCGGTACGGTAGGCTCGTCCGGTTCTTCGACCGGTCCGCACTGCCATATCGAGATGTATTATCTTGGCAGCGGCTATCTGATGGATTATGTGGCGATGGGCTGGAATGCGACATTCTCGGTCGGAAGAGGAGCGACGGCTTACAATAACCGCTGTTACTATGACGACGGATCGTTCCGTCAGGGTGCTCCATGTATCCTGAATCCGGAATGGTATCTGCCTTGAGGATAAACTATGGAAGAAAACAACGAGTATTATTTTGATTTAAAGAAAGTTCCTTTGAAATCGGAACGGGAAGAGAGAAAGAAGAAACGCTGGAAGATCTTTTTCACGTTCTTTCTGTGTCTGTTCTGCCTGTTGGCAGGCGTCATAGGAGGCTACTTCCTTCAGAAAGTCTCGCATCCCGCCTACGAGGCTGACAGCAAGGATACGATGGGCGAGATCGAATATCTGATGGACCGCTACTGGCTTTACAGCGGCGATTACGAGGATCTGAACAAGGAACTGGAAGACAAGGCGCTGTACGGGATGACCGCATTTGATTACGATCCTTACACGTCGTATATGTCTGCTTCGGAAATGGACAGCTTTTCCACCAGCATCAATATGAATTACGTGGGAATCGGCGTCGAGTATTCCTATATCAATGACATCGCCTTGATCAAGAAGGTCTTCAAAGATTCTCCTGCGGAAGCGGCAGGAATCGAAGCGGGTGACATCATCAAAGCGATCGACGGGGAGCCGATCGACGGTCTGACGACCGACGATATCCGGGAACGGGTCATCGGGGAAGAGGGCACGGAAGTGGTGATCAGCGTCTTAAGAGGCGGAGAGATCATCGATGTGCCGATCATCCGGGGTGCGGTGGACAGTACTGTCTATGCATTTCGGGAAAACGACTATGTCGTCCTGGAACTGAACAGTTTCGGTGTTGATTCAGGCAGCAGATGCATGACGTATCTGGACCAGTGGACCGATCTGGAGAAGATCATCATCGATCTAAGAGACAATACCGGCGGCTGCCAGTCTTCGGTCAAGGGAATCAGCGGATTGTTTATCGGCGACGAAGAGGTCTATCTGAGACAGAAGGATTCCAAAGGTCTGGAAACGGTCGATGTGACTTCGTGCCGGAAGACCTATGACAATTTCAAGCAGATCGTCGTGCTGATCAACGAGAATACGGCGTCCGCCGCCGAAGTGCTGGCCATCTGTCTCAAGGAACAGCACCCCAATACGACGCTGGTCGGGAAGACGACATTCGGAAAAGGCGTCATTCAGACCAACCGCATCCTGAACAATGACGGCGTACTGAAGATGACTGCCTACTACTGGTATTCGCCTAATGGCGTCTCCATTCATGGCACAGGAGTGGTTCCGGATGTGGAAGTATCCATGCCGGATGTGTACTACGAGTATTACTATGATTTGGAAGAAGATGAGAAATTCGAATATGATTCTGTCGGGACGGCGGTACGGACGGCAGAAATGGCTTTGGATTATCTGGATTATGAAGTAGACCGCACGGATGGCTATTTCGATCAAAGCTTCGCGAAGGCATTGGCTGCTTTCAAAGCCGACAATCATCTGGAAAGCGATTCCGTACTCGATGCCATCACGTTTGAAACGATCATTTCGGAAGTCAATCGGGAAATGGCAAACAACGATGAAAAAGATGTGCAGATGAATGCGGCAAAGGAAGTGTTACGTGGAAATTAAGGTCAACAGCCAGTCCAGCATCAGGATAGAGACGGATAAAGTCATATATTTCGATCCTTATCAGATCAAGGAAGAAACGCATGATGCGGATATCATTTTCATTACCCATGACCATCCGGATCATTTTTCCATCGGAGATATCACGAAAGTCGAGAAAGACGATACCGTCTATGTGATTCCCGATTGCATGTACAACCTTCTGGGCGGAGAGAACGTGATCACGCTGAATCCTCATGAGAAGACGGAAGTGGAAGGATATGAGACGGTCACGTTGCCTTCCTACAACGTCCGTTCCGGTTTCCATCCGAAGGACAAGGGCTATCTGGGTTACATCGTGACGATCGAAGGCAGGCGGGTCTATGTCGCAGGAGACTGCGATGTGAACGAGGATAACAGAAAGGTCCGTTGCGATATCGCGTGTGTTCCGATCGGCGGAAAATTTACCATGGATATCGAAGATGCCGCAAAGCTCATCAACGAGATCCATCCGGAAACCGTCATTCCTACCCATTACGGTTCCTTTGTCGGGGGCAGGGATGCAGGCAGACAGTTCAAAGAACTGATTGGTGAAGGTATCAAAGTAGAACTGCTGCTGGATGAGAACTGAAGATATTGGAATTGACTGACGAAAATGTTAAGATAATAGCGTGGTCTTCAAGAGTAGTAGTCCTGAAACTGCTTCAGAGAGCTGACGAGTGGTGGAAATCAGCGCAGGGAACGGATGAACTCGCTTGAACAGATAGATCAAACGTAAGATCTGCGATAAAGGTCAAAAGTGAAAAATAAAGGTGGTACCGCGCGAAAGCGCCCTTGGATCACCTTTTTATTTTAAGGAGCTAGCTATGAGTGTATTTGATTTTAAACGTATCGAGAAGAAGTGGCAGAAACACTGGGAAGAGAACGAGACCTATAAGACGGATCTCCATGATTTTTCCAAACCGAAATTCTATGCGCTGGATATGTTTCCGTATCCATCCGGCGTCGGTCTGCATGCCGGTCATCCGGAAGGCTATACCGCGACGGATGTCGTGAGCCGTTACAAGCGGATGAAAGGCTTCAACGTCCTGCATCCGATGGGTTTCGACTCGTTCGGTCTGCCTGCCGAGCAGTATGCGATCCAGACCGGAAATCATCCGGCGATCTTTACGGAAAAGAACATCGAACATTTTACCGAACAGCTGAAAACGCTGGGCTTTTCCTATGACTGGTCCAAGGTCGTATCGACCAGCGATCCCGCTTATTACAAGTGGACGCAATGGATCTTTAAACAGTTGTTCCTGGACGGCTATGCCAAGTGCATCGAGATGCCGGTGAACTGGTGCGAGGAACTGGGCTGCGTCCTGGCGAATGACGAGGTCATCAACGGAAAGTCCGAACGGGGAGGCTATCCGGTGGTCCGCAAGAATATGAAGCAGTGGATCATCGATATCCCGGCTTATGCGGAACGTCTGCTGGAGAATCTGGATACGATCGACTGGCCGGAATCGACCAAAGAAATACAGCGCAACTGGATCGGCAAGTCCATCGGTGCGCAGATCGACTTCAAGGTCGATGGAACGGATGAGAAATTCACGGTCTTTACGACCCGTTCCGATACGCTGTTCGGAGCGACGTACTGCGTCCTTTCGCCGGAACATCCGCTGGTTGACAAAATCACGACAGACGAGAAAAAAGCCGAAGTCTCTGCCTACAAGGAAGCCTGTGCATCGAAGTCGGAAATGGAACGCACCGAGCTGAACAAAGACAAGACCGGCGTCTTCACCGGCGCCTATGCGATCAATCCTGTCAACGGCAAGAAGATTCCGATCTGGATCTCCGACTATGTCCTGATGACGTATGGAACCGGCGCGATCATGGCGGTCCCTGCCCATGATGAAAGGGACTATGACTTTGCGAAGAAGTTCGGTATCGACATCATTCAGGTCCTGGAAGGCGGAGACATCTCCAAGGAGGCATTTACGGGGGATGGAACGCATATCAATTCGGATTTCCTCAACGGTCTGGACAAACAGGAAGCCCTGGACAAGATGAACGACTGGCTGGTGGAACAGGGGATCGGCGAGAAGAAGGTCAACTATAAGCTGAGAGAATGGATCTTTGCCCGTCAGCGCTACTGGGGCGAACCGATTCCGATCATCCACTACGAGGACGGCACGATCGGCGTGCTGGCGGATGAAGACCTTCCTTTGATCCTGCCGGAACTCTCCGATTACGGTCCATCCAAGACCGGAGCTCCTTTGGATAAAGCGACCGAATGGGTCAACGTGGAATATGACGGAAAAAAGGGAAAGAGAGAAACCTCGACGATGCCCGGTTCCGCCGGTTCTTCGTGGTATTTCCTGAGATACATCGATCCGCATAACGACAAGGAGTTTGCGGATCAGGAACTGCTGAAGCACTGGATGCCGGTGGATCTTTATGTAGGCGGTCCGGAACATGCGGTGGGACATCTGCTTTACGCACGCATGTGGAACAACTATCTTTATGACAAGGGACTTTCGCCGGTGGCGGAACCGTTCCAGAAACTGGTGCACCAGGGCTACATCCTCGGCTCCAACGGCATCAAGATGGGCAAGCGCTATCCGGAATATGTGGTCAATCCGAGCGATATCGTGGAACAGTATGGCGCCGATACGCTGAGATTGTATGAGATGTTCATGGGGCCGCTGGAGGCAGACAAGCCTTGGTCGACCCAGGGCATCGAAGGCGCGCATCGCTGGCTGGAAAGAGTCTGGCGTTTCATGATCGAACAGAAAGACAAGCTCACGGATGACAACGATGGCGCATTGGATTATTCTTACAACTTCCTGGTCAAGAAAGTTTCGGAAGATATCGAGAACCTGCGTCTGAATACCGCGATCTCGCAGATGATGATCTTCATCAACGACTGCTATAAGGAAGGGAAAGTCTGCAAGGCATATGCGGTGGATTTCATCCAGATGCTGTCGGTATTCGCTCCGCATCTCTGTGCAGAAATGTACGAGATCCTGACCGACAGAACGGATCTGGAGAGCCGTCCTTGGCCGGAATATGATCCTGCCAAACTGGAAGTCGCGGAAATGGAAATCGCCGTACAGGTCAACGGAAAGCTGCGTGGGAAGTTCATGATCCATAGTGATGCGACGGAAGAAGAAATGTATGAAGCGGCCTTGCAGGTCGAGAATGTCCAGAAGTATATCGAGGGACATGAAATCAGGAAGCATTTCGTCATCAAGGGCAAGATCGTCAATATCGTGATCTGATTTATCACAAAGCTTTCATATTCATTGCTTACAATGAAACTATGGAAAAGACAAATGTATTGCTATTGTTGACGCCAAAAAAAGAAGTTGCATATTTAGATGAAAAAATGAATGCCCGGCAGGCCATGGAGAAGATGAGAGCCCATGGCTACCGGATCATACCCTTGATTTCCAGACACGGCGAATATCTGGGAACCATTTCGGAAGGCGATATCCTGTGGCATATCGTCAACGAGAAGGAATTCTCCCTGGAGAAGCTGGAAGAGATCAAGGTCAAAACGCTGATACGTAACGACTATGTCACCCCGGTCAAGGTGGATGCGCATATCGATGAGCTGGTAGATGCGATCGTGGATCACAACTTCGTGCCGGTTGTCGACGACCGCGGGGTGTTCATGGGGATCGTCACAAGAAGCAAGGTTCTTCAGGAACTGTTAAAAAGTCTAAGGTGATCTGCGGGTCGCCTTTTTCTTATCTTGCTGAATCATCCCGTACGGGACAGATGCGTTTTTATATCTCTGAAGGTATAATGATGGTATGAAAGAAAAAGAGCGTTTTTCGCCGTTGTTTCGGCTGATATTCGGAGCAGGAGCCGTGCTGTTCGGGATCCTGTTCGTCATGTTCGTGCTGACTTCCGCCTTTACCGGGATCAGCATGTCGCTTCAGGGGATCAAAGATCTTTTCACCTCGCTTTTCGTGATTTCGATCTATGTGCTGGCCGCCTTGGCGCTATTCGGTTTCATCATGATGGCGATCTCCAGGAAAAAGCATCCGGAGGTCGCAGGCAGCATGGTCGTGAAAGACAACTATCTGAAGTATGAATATACCGGTCAGGATGGAAAAAAGAAAAAAAAGACTTTCTCTCTGACCAACATCAATAAGTATCTCGAGAGCCATGGCCAAATGAGGCTGATCGATGACTTCTATTTAAGCAAGGACGGTCATGATATGAAAGCGAACATGCGCAATCTGATGGTCGGTACCGAAGACGGAGAGAAGAAATCGCTGGCGGCTTTGTATAATGAAGATCCTGCGCAGTACCGGCGTATCGCCATGTTTCTGGACCGCATTTCAACCCGTGATGAGATCGATCTGGAATTCCGTTTGAATACGTATATCTTCCGGGACAATATGATCGCAGAAGGGCAGAAACTACAGGGGGAACTGCGCAACGGATTGAAGGGGATCGAAGATGAAGAGATCCGCAGCCGCATGATCGAAACGATACAGGAACTGCAGAAGACGGAAGAACTGCTGGAGGGATCCGGATCTGACGACAGGCTGCGCAAGCTTTATACGCGATATCTGCCGATGCTGATGGAGATTCTGGGGACCTATGGAAGCCTGGATCGCAACGACCAGGATCTGAAACGGAAAGAGAAGGCGAGGAACGAACTGATGGAGACGTTCGATCTGATCCTTGCCGCATTCGCTTCGTTGAATGATGAAAAAGAGAAAGAAGAGTTCGATCGTCTGGAAGCGGCTTCCGAAACGCTGGAGCAGCTGCTGCAGACGGGACATGAGGAGGTAAAGAATGGCTGACTTATTTACACAGGTAAAAACGGTAAATGTTTTCCGTAATGGCGCGGAAGTGATCAGGACCGGGAAGGTCGAACTGAAAGAAGGGATGCAGACGCTTTATGTGCATGGTCTGACGGGCACCGCTTCTCAGGATACGGCGCGTCTGTATATGGAGGAAGGCATCTCTTGCGCGAATCTGCGTTTTGAAGAAGCGGATCGGGAAAATGTCCGTTCCAAGCAGCTGCAGGAGAAGATCGCCTTGCTGCAGAAACAGATCGATGTCAAAGAGATGCAGCTGGCTTTGTGGCAAAGCAATGGCGATTTTACGAGCCATGACAATGTCACGGCATCCGAGATCCAGGATTACATCGAGAAACTGCCGGAACGCATGGAAAAGCTGCATAAGGAAATCATCGCTTTAGGAAAAGAGATCGAGGATCTGCAGAAGAAAGCTGAAGAAGAAGTCCGGAAGGAAAACCTGCCGGTACTGGTGGCGGATGTGACGGCGGACAGAGAAGGAAGCTATGCGTGCGAACTGCATTACCATGAGAACGCTTCCGGCTGGGATCCGGTCTATGAGATCCGTTCCGAAAACGAAGAGGAAATCGAGATCCGCATGCGCGGCGAGATCAGAGAAGATACCGATGAAGACTGGAAGGATGTGAAAGTGTCGCTGTTTACCGGAGATCCGTCGACGAACGATGTGCTTCCGGAACTGCTGCCTCTGTATCTGAATATCCGGGAGAATAATGTCAATCTGTTTAAGGCGGCCGGAAGAGGCATGGCTGCGATGTCGATGAAAGCGTCCGTGGATATGGAAGACGCCATGGTTATGGATGAGGAGGCGGAAGCGCCGATGATGCAGATCGAAACGCAGGAAGCGGAAGTCCAGAACGAGGAAACGATGACCGAATACGCTCTGGCAGGCAATCGCGATATCCTGAAGGGAAACAAGGGCACGATGGCGGATCTGCAGAAATATGCGATCCCTGCGGAATACAATATCGTAACCGTGCCGAAAGCCGATCCGCATGCCTATCTGGTCGCTTCGATCAAGAGCGCGGATCTGCCTGTCCTGAATGCGGTCGAAGCAGGCATCTACCTGAAGGGACGTTATACCGGAAGCATCTATCTGGATCCGGATATGACGAAAGAGAAAGTCGATATTACCTTGGGCAAAGAAGAACGCGTCCATGTTTCTTATAAGGAGCTTGCCAAGAAGAACTCTACGACGCTGCTGAAGGCGCAGAAGGTCGTCGAACACCAGTACGAGACCAGGATCTCGAACCTATCCGACGATGATATCACGATCCTTCTGAAGGATCAGCTTCCGGTTTCCCAGAATAAGGAGATCACGGTCGAGGCGCTGGATCTTGGCGGAGCGAAACTGGATAAGGATGACGGAACGCTGGAGAAGAAGATGGATGTGAAGGCGAAGGAGACCGAAGCATATCAGTTTTCTTTTAAAGTCCTCTGGCCGAAAGACAAGAGGATACAGCAGACCAAAGCATTCAAGAGGACGTTCTGTCCGGTCTGCGGCGCTCCGGTATCGGGAAGATACTGTCCGGAATGCGGAAGCGACGTATTCGTCTGAGCATTCCATCTTAGCGAAACATGTCAGAGATGCATCTTTGCGGGATGCATCTTTTTTGTGCACAGTTCAGCTTTTTGGGCCGTCTGTAATATAATAGAGTTATGTTTGATAGAAAACGCTTCAAGAAACAAGCCAAAGAGATGCTGAAGAAGCACTATGCGCTTCTGATGATCGCCTGTCTGATCGCTGCGCTGGTGGGCAGCAGCTATGTCTATTCGCTTTCTGCCGGTACCTATACTTCAGCGATCAACGAGGCCATGGATGTCGTGGATGCCGGCGAGACTTATATCGCGTTCCCGTCGATCGGCGACGCTCTTCATAGACTCTTCGGTCTGGATCTGAGCGGCATGGTCCAGTATAACGAAGCGGGAGAACTGACACAGATCGGAGCGCTGGAGCTGGGCAGACGCAAGGGGATCTTTTCATCTCTGATCAACCGTATCAGCAATGCCCGTTTCATTTCCCTGGCTATACAGACGATCCATTCCCTGATCGTGGCCAAGTCTTTCATCCTTGATTTCAACATCATTCTTGCTTCGATGATCGTGATGGGAGTCCTGGCTTTCGTCAAGCATTTCTACAGTATCGCCTATCGGAGGATCTTCCTGGAATCCTATCAGTATGACGTCACGAAATCATCGCGTTTCCTTTTCCTGTTCCGAAGCAAGAAATGGCTGAAAGCCTGCACGACGATGTTTGTTGTCAATGTCTATCAGTTCCTTTGGAATTTTACGATCATCGGGGGAATCATCGCCCGATACAACTATATGTTTATCCCGTATATCGTCGCCGAGAATCCCGGAATCGACCGTTCCGAAGCGATCCGGCTGTCGAGAAGAATGGTTTTCGGGCATCGTTTCGAACTGTTCAAGATGAGGGCTACGTTCCTGCCGTGGATGGTCCTGGGGCGATTCACGCTAGGCGTAACGGATGTCCTGTTTACCAACCCGTATCTGGAGGCGACGACTTGCCAGTATTATTTTGCGTTACGAAATATGGCCAAGATCTATGGCGTATCTTATGCCGACAATCTGGGCGACGAATATCTTGCCCGCAAGGCGAGCTACAAACAGATCGAGAAGACCTACGCGGATGTCATCGAAATGATGACCAACGATCTGGATGTCCGCGATCTCCAGCATGACGGTTTGCGGGGTTTTGTGGAAGACCATCTGGGGATCATCTACAGGAACGACAGGGACCAGGAGCTGTATAACGCCGCCATCGAAGAGACCGATGTGATCGACGATTACCATCAGATCCTGAATCTGAGACAGTATCCGGACCGTCTGTCGCCATATTATTCAGGAAACCATCAGGAAGGCGATCAGGTCCATTATCTGCGCCGTTATTCGCTGACATCGATCATATTGATGTTCTTTGGTTTCAGTTTCGTGGGATGGATCTGGGAAGTCCTGCTGCATATCGTGAATGACGGCCGTTTCGTCAACCGCGGCGTCATGCATGGCCCCTGGCTGCCGATCTATGGAAGCGGTGCGGTACTGATCCTGGTGATGCTGTTCCGCTACCGGCGCAAGCCGATCCTGGAAGCCGCGCTGACGATCCTGCTGTGCGGAACGGTGGAATACTTCGGTTCCTGGTATCTGGAAGTGACCAAGGGGATGAAATGGTGGGATTATTCCGGTTATTTCATCAACCTGAACGGACGCATCTGCGCCGAGGGGCTCACGGTCTTTATGATCGGCGGTCTGGCTGCCGTCTATGTGCTTGCGCCGATCCTCGACAACAAGTTCAAGAAGATCATCCGTCCTTTGAAAATCGCGATCTGCATCGTGCTGACGCTGATATTTGCTTACGACATGTATTATTCGCACGACCATCCGAATACCGGAAAAGGAATCACGGATTACGACGAGGTTTCTTATCGTGTCGATGACAGAGGCAGACAATGATTGGCGTTTTTCTGCTTCCATTCATGTTTATCGTTCTGGCAATTCTGCACAGGATCGTCCGGAATTATCTGAAGTCCATTCATCTGGACTTTGTTTCTTTTGTGGCGGCTGTTTTTCTGTTTGGCGGTCTGGCGTGCGTCGTGACAGGCTTTTTTATTCCCTCCGGAATCAGTTCGCTGCTGAGCGGGCTCAAGAGAGAACTGACCCGCCTGGGTTTCTACTGGATGGGAATCATGCTGTATTTCCTGATAGGCCTGCTGCTGTGCGCTTTGTGCCGTATCGTCAGCCATCGCATTCTGAAAGAACGGTATCCTTTGCAGAAAGCCAGAAACCTGACGGCGGTCTTCGTCATCATCTTTACGATCGCCATCAGCGTCACAGGCATCCGGAACGCGCATGATCTCCATGTCACGGAATACGATGTGCCGGTCGATAAGGAATCCGTCCTTGACGAACTTGATATCGTGCTGGTCGCCGATACGCATCTCGGCTACAATATCACCGTGGGGCAGGTCCGCGACATGGTCGAACGGATCAATGCGCAGAATGCGGATCTGGTTCTGGTCGCGGGGGATATTTTCGATAACGAATACGAAGCGATCGAAAAGCCGGAAGAGATGATCGGACTGTTTCAGCAGATCCAGAGCCGTTACGGTACCTATGCCGTCTGGGGCAACCACGACATCCAGGAAAAGATCCTCATGGGCTTTACCTTCAGCTGGATGGACAAGGAGAAGCATGTCGTAAAGGCGGATGAACGGATGCTGGATTTCGTGCAAGAGGCGGGGATCCGGATCCTGTACGACCAGTGGATCGGAATCGAAGACATCCAACTCTATGGACGTCCGGACAAGGAGAAGATCAATCTTGGAAATACGGCAAGAGCCGATGTCGGAGACTTCATGAAAGATGCCAATACGGACAGACCGATCATCATTCTCGACCACGAACCAAGCGATGCGCAGATCCTTTCGGAATACGGTGCGGACCTCTATCTCAACGGACATACCCATGCGGGACAGATGTGGCCGGGAACCTGGACCATCCACTTGTTCTGGGATAATGCCTATGGCTTGAAACGCTATGGAAGTCTTTATAATATCGTGACCAGCGGCGTCGGATTGTTCGGAGCGAACATGCGTACGGATTCGATCGCCGAGATCTGTCATATCACCGTGCGTTTCCGATAAAGAGATATCCGATTAATGAAAACAGTTTCATGAAAAATTTTGTAAGATTATTGACAATCTGAAAGATTTTCATTATAGTAAAGGTAATTCGATGAACGAAAGAGTATCTGCAGACGGTCCGATAGCGAGTTGAAACAGAGTGGAAGTTCAATGGCAACGGTTGCAGAGAAGCGCATTCGGAAGATTTTTTCCTGAAAAGAGTAGGGAGAAACGTAATTCTGCGATAAGGATAAGAGGGGTCATATCTTTTTATGACAATCAGTGTGGTACCGCGATCAAAGTCGTCTCTGAACAGGGACGGCTTTTTTGTAGAAAGGAGGGCAGCAGGATGAAAGTGCGACGACGATGCTTTGTGAATGAATCTGTTCGGAATCTGTCATTGAAAAAAGAAAAGGAGAAGAAAATGAAAAAGATAATTACTATCATATGTGCATTTATGCTTGCTGCGACTCTGGCTTCCTGTTCGAAACAGGACAGCAATGAAACGGAACTGGAACTGGTGACGACGCTGGATCAGGCGATCCTGATGCTGTCGACCGGGAAATGCGATGCGATCGCTTTGGATGGAACGACTGCGGAAAACTATGTCGCGCAGTCCGACGGTCAGTTTGCGATGTCGGGAGTCAATTTCGATCTGAGCATCTATGGCGATTATGAAGGGAATGTCGTGATTGCCAAGAAGGGAGAAACATCGCTGATCGATGCGGTGAATCTCTGCATCGGTGCTGCGACAGCGAATGACTATTACACGCTGTGGACGGCAATCGCCAAGATGCAGTCGGGAACGGAAGACGAGGACGCCATCGCTATCGTTGGAGATACACCGGTATTCTCCGATGCCCCGATCGATGAGAGCTATCTGTATCTGCTTGATACGGAAGGCCTGAAGAAGCCTGAGCTCGACTTGAGCAAGGCCGACGGCTTGCTTAAAGAGATCCTGGATAAAGGATTCATGCTGGTAGGTACGTCTCCGGATTATCCGCCAAACGAATTCATTACCGAGGATGCCGTGATCTATGGCTCCGAGATGATGCTGGCAAAATATGTCTGCGACTGTCTTGGCGTTTCGTTGAAGATCGAAACGATGGACTTCAATGCCGTTCTGACGGCCGTCGATACCGGGAAAGTCGATATCGCTTTCTCCGGCTTCGGTTGGAAAGAAGACAGGGCGGAGGCATTCGAACTGTCGATCGGTTATACCGGGGATGACAAAGTGTCTTATCACACCTTGGTCGTTCCTGCGGGTGAAGAAGACAATTATCAGTCTTTGCAGGATTTTGTCGGCAAGCACATCGTTGCCCAGGCGTCTTCTTTGCAGCAGATGTATGTCGAGGATCAGATCCTGACGTTGGAAGGGAATTAGGATGGGTCCTTCGCTCATAGACGTACTGATAGAGTACTGGCCGATCTTTCTGAAAGGGACGCTGGGAACGCTGCGTTTTGCGTTCATCGCCGTCTTTTTCGGATCCATCCTGGGGGCGTTCGTAGCGTTTGCCCGTCTGTCGAAGAATGCGATCCTGTCCAGATGCGCTTCCATCTATGCGGATATCTTGAGAGGAACGCCTCTGCTGGTACAGATGTATATCGCTTATTTCTTCATCCCCATCGTATTTCCTGTTCTGAATAAGGTGGACAAGGAAGTCTACGTGCTGATTTCTTTGATCCTGAATTCAAGTGCATATGTTTCGGAAATCGTGCGCAGCGGGATCAATTCGGTCGATGTCGGCCAGAGCGAAGCTGCCAGATCGCTGGGACTGAACGCCTCGGAAACGATGAAGAAGATCATCCTGCCCCAGGCCATCAAAAACATCCTTCCTGCGCTGGCAAACGAGTATATCGCCATGATCAAGGAAACTTCGATGGCCGGGACCTTCATGCTGTATGAACTGATGTATACACGCACCATCCTTGCCAACAAATATCTTTCCTGGCAGCCTCTGCTGATCATTGCCGGGATCTATCTGCTGCTGACTTTGGTGCTGACCGCTTTGGTCAAAAAACTGGAAGAGAGGCTGGCTGTCAGTGACTGAGAATAAGATACCGTTGATCGAAACGATCGATCTGAAAAAAGATTTCAATGATCTGCAGGTCCTCAAGGGAATTTCCGAGAAGATCTATCAGGGAGAAGTCGTCTGCATCATCGGACCGTCCGGAGGCGGAAAGTCGACTTTTCTGCGTTGCCTGAATATGTTGGAAGTACCGACATCGGGGGAAGTCCGTTTTAAAGGAGAGAAGCTTGATCCGAAAGATACGGATATCGACGGACACAGGCAGAAGATCGGCATGGTCTTTCAGCAGTTCAATGTGTTTCCGCATCTCAGCGTTCTTGACAATATCACGCTGGCTCCGATATTGAAGAAAAAACTCAGCAAAGAGACCGCTGAGAAAAGAGCTATGGAACTGCTGAAACAGGTCGGTCTGGAAGATAAGGCGAATGAGTACCCAAGAAAGCTTTCGGGAGGCCAGAAACAGAGACTGGCGATCGTCAGGGCTATGGCAATGGATCCCGAAGTGATGCTGTTTGACGAACCGACTTCGGCGCTGGATCCGGAAATGGTCAAAGGGGTCCTGGAGGTGATTCAGCAGCTGACGGATACGGGAATGACTTGCGTCATCGTGACCCATGAGATGGGTTTCGCCAGAAAAGTGGCGGATCGGATCATTTTCATCGATGAAGGGATCGTTGCGGAAGAAGGAACGCCGGAAGAATTCTTCAACCATCCGAAGAATCCTCGGACGAAGGAATTCCTGTCGCAGGTACTGTGAGGTAATATTCATGAAAACGACATTTCAGTATGATCATTATTTCCGTTATGAAGAGATGGAAAAGTGTCTGAAACAGCTGCAGGAATCCCATCCGGATCTGATGGATCTGGCAGTCTCCTGCGTGACCGAAGAGAAACGGAAGCAGTATGTCGCCATCCTGACAAACAAGGATACAGGTGATGCCTTAAGCAAGCCTGCTTTGTATATCGATGGCAATATCCATGCCGGTGAAGTGACTTCTTCGATGTGTGCGATGCATACGATCGATCATCTTCTCAGCAGTTATGAGACGGACAAAGAGATCCGCAAGATCCTTGACGAAAAGACCGTCTATGTCATGCCGAGAGTATCTCCGGATGGCGCGGAGCTGTATCTGAGCAGTCCTTACGGGCTGAGGTCCGTGAACCGCGAAACGAAGCATGAAGCAGGCGGGATCTGCGAAGAAGATCTCGATGAGGACGGGGTCATCCGGATGATGCGGATCAGAAACGACTATGGGGCCTGGAAAAAAGACCCCCAGGATCCTTCGGGAATGCTGCCAAGAGGAGCGTCGGATGATGAAGGAGAGTTCTATGACATCTATCCGGAAGGAGTATTGGAAGAATACGATGGAATGGAGAACCTCAGAGTCACGCAAAGAAAATGGAATCTCGATTTCAACCGTAATTTTCCTTTCGGCTGGCAGCCCGAACCGAGACAGTCAGGCGCAGGCAAGTATCCCCTGAGCAATACGGAGACGAAGGCTATCGCCGATTTCGTGATCGCTCATCCCAATATCGGCATTGCCGCGATCGGTCATACCAGCGGTGGCCTGA
>JAEEGG010009167.1_pt1 | contig 22251 bp, 33 predicted proteins | sample 9134161 | NCBI WGS metagenome assembly JAEEGG01 (sample SAMN16246543, study PRJNA631951) | gut metagenome | biome: gut microbiome; feature: rumen; material: CR-attached | host: Bos | place: Iran: Karaj | collected 2018-10
CCAGACGACCCTGCAACACATCGCTCGTCCAGTGGTAGCGCGACACGCTTCTGTTCAGCGAGAAACTATTCGCCGCCTTCAGGATCCTGTCCGACCTGTACGGGTACGCCTCCATCAGCATCATCGCAGCACAAGTGATACCACCACTATGCCCACTCGGGTAAGAGTTCGCAAAGAGATTCCGCTTCTGCATCTCCTCATACTGTTCAGGCGACGAACACTCCTGCGGCTTCGTCCACACACCGTTCTCGTCGTAGTAACCCGTCGGACACCCGTCACCGTCCTCAATCACGAAGTTCGCCAAGGCATTCTCGCGGTCGTCCGTCTGCGAATGTTTCGTAGCTTCCTGCGTCCACGAGCACCCAGGGCGCAACCTTCCATACTCGATAGGCCCATACGCCGAGTTAGCATGCTGCAGGATGCCACGCGCATTACTGCCAGCCGTCTTCGCCCATGCAATCCACTGAGCCAGCTCACACTCAGGGTCAATCCTCATATCAATCGTCTCCTGACCGAACACCGCATGGAAATCGTACAACCCACCGACATCGCGACGGTCGTAACCATACAGATGGTGCTCGTCCCACTCCTTGTCGGCCACCGCCTGAACCGCCAGCTGCCCCGGCAGATTCGAGCGCGACACAATCACCTCGTGGATCTTCATGTCCATTGCGAGACAACCGTTCGACACCTTCTCGTCGGTGAACGTCCCTCGCAGCTGACTGCGGTCCTGATAGCCCGGCGCATACGGCCCAGGAGCCGACACCATAAACCGTCTGAAGTCGATATAGAACCCATCGTCAGCCACATTGTAACGACTCTCCTGGTCAACGATGTCCTCCAGCGTCCGGTCGTACCCCTTGCCGCCAACCTCACTACGCATCCCCTCGATGTCAGGCTCAGCCACCCCGTGCATCACCGCCAGCAGCGAGCCGCCAATCAGTCGCGCCACCGTCGGGTCACTCCTGAACTCATAGCCGAAGATATCACTCTCAGCCGAATAGCCGCCCGCCGTGTAGCCGATAGGCATCAGCTCGTTACGTTTCATCGGACAAAGCTCGCTCAGGTGCAGCGCACACACCCAGCCAACCAACGTCCTGAACGCAGCGTCCTCGTCGCGCCGACCCTGATAGATGTCCGTAATCGTCGGGAACAACTCAGGCCGGTAGAGTAGGGGAAGGCCCCAACCCGATTCGCCCTTGTAGAACTGCCGCCAAGCCTCAGTCGCCACCTTCACCAGATAGTCGAACGTCATGCTCTGCTCCGATACGTTGATCACCGGATTAAACCTCGTCAGCACCTCGTCGACCACCTCCGCCGCCTTCCCCTCAGCAGGGTCAAGCTCCGGCGTCTGTGAATCTTTCGGTGACTGCGTTGCTGGGGACTGTCCCTCATGTGAAGCAGGGGGGACTGTCCCCTCTGAATCACCCTTCTGCGAATCAGCGGGTTTCTCCGAACCAACGGGCTTCTGTGAATCCTTCGGCTGCTCCTTTGGTTTTGAGTTCTTCACCTTCTTCACCTTTGTCCAGATGAACGCACCGATTCCGACTACCCCCGCGATGATCACCATCGTCAATACAATTTCCAAATCATTCAGCATAAAATATGTTCTTTTGTTCTTTTAGTCGGCTATCGCCTTTGTAAAAGCGGCAAAGCCGAGCGCTTTTGTCTAAATCTGTTAGTGCGTAATAATGCGGATGCCGTCAATCTCCATAATCAGATAATCCCTCACTCTGCGGATCTGTTTCGACTCGACATATTGGATCATCCTTTGCTTGATTTCCGGATAGACCTTCAGGCAGGTGCAGAAGCCCTCCTCCACCTGACCCTTACCCGTAATGTATTTGATATGGAATGGTACACGGCTGACACCCTTCCCGTCTTTCCCGCCAGGTGGATTATAACCACGAGTCGTGACACCAGTCTTCGGGTCTCGCCACTCGAACTTCTCCGTGAGGTCTCTCACCTCCACCCAGCTCATTGTTGGTTTCATCTTTGGCATATCAAACTATTTATTTGGTTTCACACTCCAAAATTACAAATCGTGTTTTTCAAAAATGGGACATAAAAAAGCCCCACAGCCGGCTCAGGCTGCAGGGCGGGTGTGATAAGAATATTCCTCGGCTTTTACTAAGCTATCTGGAATGAGCCAATTTTCTGTCCTAATTCACGCATGGCTCGGTTGAACGTCTCCTTCTGTTCACCGCTCAGCGTGTAAACCTTACCCCTCACTGGGGTTCCATTGATGCGTTGCGACAACCACGCCGCACTCTTCTTGAAGTAATACTTGGCGATATACGACAGTGGGATTACCCTCTTCAGATCCTCGTCCATCTGCTCAGCGATAATCAGATTGTGCTCCTCTGTCACAAATTTGTCCACAAAGTCGATTTCATCTATTAAAAACTTATTGAGCACCTTACTAACATCCTCTGGCTGCCTATTGAACCAGTCCATTATTTCGTTAACGCAGCGTATACTCTCACAATCGTGTTTTGTCATCAGTTGCTTCAACTCTGCAATTTTCTTTTTTGCTTCTTCCATAATACTTATTTCTTATTAATGTTTATAACTTTCCTTTTCCGCATACAGACAAGCCAGTTCTAATCTGATTTTCTCTATCATAGATTCAAACCTTGCTTTGTCCACGAATGGCTGCTGCCTTATTTGGAATATCTTATCACGCTGCAAAGTTACATAAAAGTTTTGTTATGTGCAAGAGTTTACATAAAAATTTCATTATGTTTAACTATTCATCATAAAAAAAGAGCCCGCGACCTTCTCAGGCAGCGGACTTATTATAACAATTTAATTCTAAAGATATTAATCCACTCACTCGTCCGATTTGGGACTGAATTTCCATTCGGCCATTCTGCCTATCTCGTCAGCGAACGTCACGCAGTCGTTGTCAACAGTCAGCAGGCCCTCGCCCACGGCCCTGACAATCACCTCGTCGGCCCTCTCCTGCGCAGTCTTTCCTCCACAAAGCAGAGCATCCGATGCCACGCTGTAAATTGTATCCATCGTCACCCGATTACATCCAGCCTGCACACGCAGCCTGTAAACATCCTCTATACATTTCGTCCCGTGCTCAATCATGTGTGTGGCCATTATCTCCGCACACATCACCAACTCCAGGATCTGATGCTCGTAGTATTCATCCTTGACCGTTATTGTAGGCCACTCCACACCCAACTCCAGCCAGTCGCGCATCTGACGCGCCAAGTCCACGACAGGCATAGTCGTAGCACCATTGTCGAGCTGTACGAACATGGCAATCCCATCGTCGATCTCCAGATAATACTCATCCCACGTCCTGTAGCCGTTGTTCTCGTGGCGATGCCCTATGCGGGCCTTCATATCCTTGAACTCCCCGCCGGCATTTCCCTTTGCTATTTCGTCAGCCAACGTGTCGTACTTTAACCCTGTTGAATCGAAATAAGCGAAGATGTCTTTCGGGTCGTGGCTATTGTCGCCCGAACGATAGTCTATCCTGCGCATGGTGTTGATGGCCTTCAGTCCAACCTGGTCGCCCTCGAACCCAAGCGGGAAGATATCACTCTCCATGACGTCGTTATACCCTACGAAGGCATGGTCGAAATCGAGCATCCACCCCTTATCAGGGTTGCGGAACACCGGCACATGTTCGTAACTTACCTTGCCCTCCTTCTCGTCATCCTGATAGATGTTGATGATGTTGCCTATCAGCTGCCCAGCCTGCAGGAACGGACCTTCACTCACGTATGTAAAAACCTCATAAGGCTTCTCCGCCTTGATAAAATGACTTTTGACTAATCGTTTCATAATCTTATTGAATTGAATTATTAATACTCTGTTGATATATTATATGTAAATGTATAATGTCTCTTGAAAAACGAGACTGCCGATCTGTCGCAGACGGGCAGCCTCTAAACAAACTTTTAATTAAAAAAGATAGGTGGGGTAGGAGTACCCCAGGCTATCATGGGTGCGAAGTTAGGGAAAAAATCCCAAACCCGTATGTCTTTGCCCGAAGTTTTACGATAAATTAAAAGAGTTTGTCCTGATGCCTGCCGCCTGATGGCAGCGACGGTCAGTCGCCATACAGATGCCACCAGCGTGCCGCCTGGTCACGTTCTTCGTGTATCAGTCTGATCTTCTCCTTGTAGTTCTGCTGCGTGGCTCCCAGCTCGCCCTTGCAGCCCTGGAACACAATGATGAAGTCCAGTCTGCCCTCCACGTAGATGGGGCTCTCGTGCATGCCCAGCAGGGTTCCCAGATGCGAGTCGAACTCCTGCTCGCTCTTGGTCTCGATAATCTGGAACACCATTCTCGGCTCCCTTGTGCCGACGATTAGCTTCACGTCGCCCATGCCTGGCACGTCGTGTTTCACCTCCACGTCGAAGTCCTGTCTTGCGGGCATCTGGTCAGCGTCCTTGCAGTCGATACCCTTCAGTTGTGTTCTCGGAAAGAGCACCTTGGCTCCCAGCTCCTCTTTTGTCAATCGTCTAACTTGCATAATTTTTCAAATTTTGCGAATCACGTCACGACTCGGCATAGCCTGAAAGTGTGGCTTTCGTCTCTGCTCTCGCTGCTCCGTGATTTCCATTTCTCCTAACTTTTAAAAGTCTGTCAATTATATAACGTCGTATAACGTAGATTTATTGTATATGATTCTCTAAATTAATCCATCCTTATGCAGTTTGTTTTTATAGCGTCGGTGATCTCTCATAACATCGGCCCACTGATCCTTAGTGTACTTGTACCGTCCTTCCTGTCTAAGCTCTTTTGCCCTGATTTTGTTTCTCTTTTCCTTTTCAGGATCAAGGATGAATGTTATCAGCCGTCTCGACACTCCGAACATCGCTGCCAGTTTCCTTTGCGAAAGTCCTTCTTCCTCACGCAGCCATCTGATGTACTCCTTCTGGTCCTCGGTCAGCTTGCGCCTACGATCCAGCTTCGTACCCTCGATTTTGATTTTCTCCGACTTGTATGGCATAATGCTCTGATTTTAGATGTTCGCTATAATTACTTACTCTGATACTTCTCCAGTTCCCAAGCCGATGGTTTACGGCCACGGCGGAAACAATCGTCATAGACCTTAACCAGCTTGCCTTTGCTGAACACTCTGACTACATACTTCTCGGCTATATATTGCCGTGCCAATGCTTCCACCTCTTGCATGGTGTTGCAGTCATCCTTGTCATCGTCACCAATTCCACGTTGCCATGTCACTAAATGATATTTCTTTTCCATATCTCTCTGATTTTAGAAGTTCGCTATAATGGAGGTCAGGCAACTGTCTGACGCTCCTTTTCCAGTTTGCGGAAGTAACGGCGGCTCTTCGTGTCGCAGTTGTACTCGATGTCACCCAGATAGGCGCGGTGGCGGTAGTCGTGCTCGTAGCCCTCCTTGCCCTCTTCCAGCATCACCTCCACGTCGTTCACGATGGCTACGTGGTCAGTCCACTCCCAGCCCGTCGTTTCGTTCTTATGGTGACGATGCTCCAGCGTCAGCCCCTTGTGCTCCTGCTCCAGATGCGGGTCGTTCTTCACAGCCCTCATAACTGCGTCGAAAGCCTTATAGACACGCTCCACGTCCACCTTCCGCTGCCAGTCGGCATACATCTGGAGAATCACCTCGCGGCTCACGCAGGCCATTTGGCAGTGCTTCTCGTCGTAGCGGCAAATGCTCCGTCCGAAGTCGTAGGCCGATGGCGACGGCAGGCTGTGACCATATTTCTCGCCTGTAATCGCGTTGCAGATGGTGTCGGGATCCCATATACGGTTGATGCCCTCAAACAGCGTCTTAACCTCCTTATAGCCCTCTGGCACCTGCTGCTCGGCACTGATCACGCAGTCGCTCCATGTGCCGTAGTATTCAAAGCCCTCCTGATAGAAGTAGTCGCCGCCGCCCTTGATTCTGCAAGTCGGGTCGCTCGTCAGGATGGCCAGTGGATTTTCGTAGCCCTCATAACGCTTGTGCTCCTTCTCCCACTGCTGCCACAGGTAATCGCAGAACTTCTGCAAGTCGTAGTATTCCTTGCGGTCGTGGTTGCACAGGTAGCGCAGCTCAGGGCGCACCTTGAACTTACCAGCCATGAGATACTTGTTCACTGTGTCCTCGTAGTCCTGCCAATACTTATCCAGTGCCTTCTCGCGCTCGTCGCCCTCCAGGTCGTGCGACGGATATACTGGCAGCAGGTTATCCATAGCCTCTGGCAGCTTCACTGGCTCGCGTCCCTCGTCCTTGTCGCCACTCAGGTAGTCGTACAGTCGTAGCCCGTTGTAGTCCTTGCGGTCTGAGTAGTCACCTGCCCAGGTCACTCGCTGCATGTAGCAGCGTCCCATTTTGCTCAGTTCGTAGGCAAACTGGATCATCGTAGCCCAGCCCGTCTCTGAAAGTTTATAACCGTCGTGAGCCATGATAGGCTTACGTGTTTCCTTCTCGATGATTACTCCAAAATAATACTGTCCCATAGTCTTTATGAATTAAATTGTTTGTAATTTCTGATACTCGCTCTAACGTAGTGATTACTTTCCAATCTCCTGTGCTGTTGCCATTAGTGCCAGCAGGCCGGCGGTAGTGCTGTCGGGTGCTGCCTCGGCGATACGGTTGATCTTGTTGATAAATGCGTCTCCCTCGCCGTGCTCCGTTTCTGGACGGATGGTCACGGCCTCCGGGATAAGCACCTCGATCATCTTCTCAAAGCGTCCCATGCTCTCGGTGTCGCCACGACGCTCGGCCACCTTGTTAGCGTAGGCCACAGCTGCGTCGCCGTCCAGGGCTGAGAAGTAGTTGGATGCAGGGATATTCTGGTTGTAGTATTCCTCCACAAACAGCCCCGTGCCGCCGTGATTGTGTCCCAGCCCAAAGGTGTTCACCACGTAGCGAGGCTCGCCACACCTGCGCCATACATAGCCGTCAACCAGAATATAGTCCTGATAATAGCTGCGATAACGCTTCACACAAATCTCACGGCTACGATTATGACCGTAGGGCAGGCTGGGTCGGCAGTTCTCTGCCATATATTCAGGCTTCACACTCTCTTTGCCGCCACGACTCACGAAGTCGTCCATAACGCAGCGACTATACAGTTTGCCATCATACCAGCGTATCTCAGTCTTGCCCTTCTCTGTGTGGCTGTAATCGCTCAGACGGAAGGCTATGGGTGCTTCCTCGCTCGATACCGACGGGATGCTCACTTTGATCTCGCCACGAACTTCGTCGAAGCTGAATTTCTGACTGCGTGCCGATGGAATGTAGGCACAGTAATAACTCACGTTCTTTATAATGATGGTATGCTTATTCATAACTTTTGTCTCCTTTATATTTAGTGATTATTGATGTCTGTTATAACGCGGATTACTTCTTCATTGGAAAGGTGATCTCGTAGCTGTCGTAGTCCTTACCTGAGTCCACGCACTCCCATTTGCCGCCCAGGAATTCCGTGATGCTCGGATAACAGCTTACGCCTACACCACCTGCGAAGTTGGGGAAGTACCAGCCCTTGCCACGATGGATGCCGTAAGGGGTATTCTTCTTGCTGTTGCGTTTACGCCAGAGCATGCCTGAACAGCACTGATTGAAGATACGTGCTATAACGGTGCTCTCCTTGTCGTAGCCGCAGCCGCCACAGGTATCGTCACCCGAAGTATATGTGCCGTCCTGGAAGTGGCAGGAGAAGTGAACGTGCGGATTCCGTCCCCAGGTCGCGCTCTTCTTCCACTGCACATGGATGCGCAGTCTCTTCACGTCCGGACGCTCAGCATGGATGCGGTAGCCCTCGTTGGTTTTGCGCTCCTGCTCCAGGAATTTCTCCAGCTTGATCCACTCGTTGTTCTGCATGTCGCTTTCCAGCTCCTCCTCCGTCATGTAGGGGAACATTTTCTTCAATTCCTTCATGCTGATGTTTGGTCGGTTTGATACATAGACCTTTTTCTGCTCGGTCTTGATGTTTGTCTTTGTTGCCATAATTCTATCTCCTATGAATTAAAAGTTTGTCTATAATATATATAAAGGTGTCATGCTGCCTCGCGCTCCTCGTAGAGCCTGGTAGGATAAGAGTCGTAGCCAGCCTCGCCCACGATGCCGCAGCCGTAGTCGCAAATCCAGTCCAGATAGAGTTCGTCGTCACAGCAACGAGAGAATATCAACTCCAGTTCGTCCTTAGCCTTGCTGATGGTATGGTAGAGCTTCTTGATGATGTTCTTGGCCTGTAACTTGGTCATGCCAAGATTGCCGCAGACGTTCTTCTCGATAAGGTCCTCAACGTCGAAAAAGAAGTCGTCGTTGTAGTCGTCGCAAAGGTCGAAGTCGCCCTCCTCGAAGTTACAGCCGCTGACACTGATCTCGTAGTCCAGACAAGAGCCTGAGTAGTGACCGATGTTTTCCTTCACGCGGATGTCGATATAGAATTCTGCGCCTGCATACTGGAAATCTATGCGGGTCTTGGCCAGATATACACTGCCGTAGCTGCCTTCGTAGTTCAGACGGTCATAGCTCCAGCGTGACGTTGCGTCAGGCTCCCAATAGCCTACCTTCTTTAACTCGTCCATAAGGATGCTCTTCGTCCAGTCGTAGCTCTCCTGGGTGCCGTACTGGTCAAACTGTCCCAGCATATCCTGTGAAAGCTCCAGCTCGTCGATGTCCTCTTGAGTGAAATAACGGTTACGTCCGATGCAGAAGTAACGTGATGCGTTTCGCTTGCTAAAATTCGGTGCTGCCATAATTTTGTCCTCCTTTATTTATAGTTATATACTTGTTCCGTCTGCTCATCGTAGGACAGAAGCGATGTCTCGCCGTCCTCTGCCAGAATGTCGATTGGGCAGTCAGGGTGATTCTTTACTTCCTCGTAGAAAGCCTTGCGTACTTCCTCGTAGTTGTCGTGTTCACTGATGCAGTCGCCTGCTACATATAGATCGTACTTTGCCATAGTTGTAGTGATTTTAGATGTCGATTATAATGTAGGGACTGACAGCCAGAAAAGCTCGTACCACAAAAAGTCGGTGTTCAGTCCTGATGCCAGCTTACTGATGGTGTCGGCAAACTCGGCCTTCTTCTCCTCCTCGCTCTTGTCGTTGATATGAGCCTCGTAGGGATCCTCGATGTATTCCGTCAGGATGTCGCCCAGAAAGTCTCTCACAGCCTTCTCGATGGCCTCGCGCTTGCTCCCGTCCTTCCAGCCGGATTCATGCATAGCGCAGATGGATATTTTCGTATTGTCCTCGCTATCGACTGCGAAGAGCACTTCTATCTCGTTAGGCTGTGCCTCGCCCTTCTTCACCTTTGCAGGCCACTGGATAGCCAGCAGGATAGTGTCAGCGTCGTCGCTGGAGAAGTCGCTGATGCTCCACCACTGATCGCACTTGTTGGGGTCCCAATAGCAAAGATGCACTGCAATATTGCTATGTTCCTTATCCTCATACTTCACGCTGTCTATAACGATGTCTTGTGGGTAGTTATCGTCGTCCATGATAACTATATGCAGACCTTCAGGCCAGCCGTCCTCCGGGTCGTAGTAGTCGCCCAATACCTTCACTTCTTTACCTATCTCCTTCAGATTCTCGATGATAGCCAGTTCCCACTGGTGGCGTGCCGCGCTGATGCCCCTGTAAATACTGTTTAATGTTGCCAGATTCTTCATAACTTGTATCTCCTATAAATTAAAAGTTTGTTATAATTTCGTTATTCTCCGTATCAAGTATAAATTTTGCGTTTTCGTTTTGCGCAGAAATTTGCGCCTCAAGTAAATCGTTGCTCTCGTCGATCACTTCGTCGTTACAGTCGTAAATCTCATATTTTGCCATAGTCGCTGTGATTTTAGATGTTTGTTATAACGTCCAGATGTTATCTATTGCCTTATCCAGACTCCGGCGAAGCTCGTCCACTCGCTGCTGTTTGCCGCGTAGGTTCTTGATAGCTCCTCTTACGTCCAGTACTGTCTCGCTGTTGGCCTCGGCTGCCAGATAGTGACGGTATTTGCTCACTGCCCGTTGCTGCTGATCCAGTTCCCACTCGGCCTCGAATAGTTTGTCGTTCAGATCGGCGATGATGTCGATTGCTGTCTGTGATACCTGTGCCATAACTCAGTCAATTTAGTGATGTCCTATAAAGTCTATAAAATAGCGTCTATTTCCTTCCAGTAGTATTCGATGCCGAAGTAGCCGTTCTCGCCCTTCAACAAGTCGCTGATGCACTCACGCAGCTCGTTCAGGTCGTTCTCGTCGTACTGATCAAGTTCCCACAGTCCTTCGATGGCCTCGCGCACTCTCTCCTTGTCGGTGTCGAACTGATGCTTGCTCACTACCAGATCCACGTCGCTATACTCCTGGTCGTCCTCGTCGTAGTGACAAAGCACCATAAGTTTGTTAGGCTTAATCCTGCTGATCCAGTCCGGGTGATGGATTACCATGTCGCCCAGAAGCAGGTGAGCCAGCAGGTCGCTCTCCTGAAGGGTCAGGTCGTTGTGGTAGTCACGCAGCCAGTCGCAAAGCTCTCCGTAGATGGTCTGCTCGTTCTTGATGGCTTTCGGTATCAGACAAGACACCAACTCTTTATTCTCGTTCCTGATAGCGTCGTAACGCTCGATAACTTTGTTCTGCTCCTGCTGTGCCTCGCCGTCTGGCACCTCGTCCGGCCACTGGATGCACTCCAGTATATTCTCGCAGTCGTAGAACTCCTCCAGCTCCTGCCAGTCGTCTGCCTCATGCTCGTTCCACTCGTTGTAGTGGCAAAGGATGCTCTTCTCGCCGGCCTTCACTGCGTCGATGCGATATTCACTCAGGCTGTAATACTTTCCAGGACCATAGACGTAGAGTCCTTTGCGCTCGTCGCAGTCCTCGCAGTCCTCGTCAGATCTTACTGGAACTTCCACTGCCAGCTCCTTCAAATTCTCGTAGACTGCCAGACGTGCTGCCTGCATAGCGATTACTACCTGATTATTCAGTCTCTTTAATGTTGCCAGATTCTTCATAACTTGTATCTCCTATAAATTAAAAGTTTGTAATTTCCGATGTTCTCTATAATTAAAGCGTCCAGATGCTTTCCAGGGCCTTGTCAAGACTGCGCCTGATGTCGGCCACCTTCTTCTCGCAGGCTTTCAGGTTTGCCATGCTGCCTCGCAGATCCATAACAGTGTCGGCTGAAGGATTTGCTGCCAGATAATAGCGATACTTGCTTACTGCTCGTTTCTGCCGTTCCAGCTCGTATTCAGCATCGAAGAGCTGTTCATTCAGGACCTTAATGGTCTCTACTGCATTTTCAGATAACTTTGCCATAGTCGTAGTGATTTTAGAAGTCATTTATAAAGACTCTCCCTTGATGCTTTCCACTGTGTCGATGGTCTCACCGGTCATCATGTCGTCGATATGGAAGATGGCTCTGCCCTCGTCACCGTCGTAGAAGTGTACCCACTTCGATGCAGCGTCGTGTGCCTCGTCCAGATTGTTGAAGATCACCTGCTCGTACTCCTCCACGTCGTAGTCGCTCTCGCTGTCTGCCCAGACCTTATAGAGCGTCACGTTCACGCCCTCGCACTCCAGCTTACGTTGGCAGTCGTTGAAGTCGATGAAATAGAGCCAGTCCTGGGCACTGATAGTATCGTCGTTGAAGTTGGCTGAAAACTCGTCCAGTGTATAACAAATCACTTCGTCCTCCTCCTTCCAGATGCAATATTTCTCCAGGTCGGTCATCTTATTCAGCAAACGACGCTTGTAGTTCATGCAGTCGAAGATCACGGCCCTCATGTCAGGTTTGGTCTCGTCGTAGATGGCCTGCTGTGCGTTCAGTTGCATTTCAGCGTCCATTTCGTTGAAGAACAAAATCTCGCCGTTCTTGTCCTCGATGTACTCGCCGCCCTCCTTCGTAGTGTCGATATGGGTGACGTCCTCGTAACTCGTCCCGTTGGCTCCCATGATGCTGATGGGCTGTGCCAGATATAAGTCTATTCGCTTCATAGTCGTACTGATTTTAGTGATGTCCTATAAACTCTATAATTACGATTTCAGGTCGTCGATAAGTTGTGGTCCTGATTGCAGCATAAACATGTTGCAAGCCAGTATCTCGTTGCTGTCCTCCTTCACGTCGAACTCCTTCAGAATTGCCTCGTACTCGCTCACTGTCAGCTTGTGGTCCGAACAGTTCACCTTCTCGTCCTTTGCCAGCTTATCCAGGTCCACTGATGGTACACTGCGAAGATAGCACTCTCTTACAAATTTGCCAAATTCCATATTATGATCTCCTATACGTTTAAAAGTTTGTTGATGATGATTTATTAGTGATTCTATAAACTCGCTGTAATTACGCACCGTAGGCTATCTCCTGTCTCAGCATGCGTTCCAGTTGGTCGCCGTCAATGATGGCTGTCTCTCCCTGGAGGCTGAAGGTATTATAAGCTACCTGCATATAGTTGCTATATACGATACCGAGATAAGCTCGGCTGTTGTTGTCGCGATGGAAGCTGATCTGCTGTCCTTTAACGTAACATGTTGTACCCACCTTATTGGCTACCTTCTTGGCCACCTGTGCCAGTTGTTCAAATGATGTAAACATATATTTTGTCTCCTATTCGTTTAAAAGTTTGTCTGTGATATTTCTCAGTCGCTATAACTACCAGATGCAGCTATTATATGGTGTGTCCTCGCTGTCAGTATAGACGTTGGCCACTACCTTTGCAGTCTTAAATCTCTCCTGCTGTGCTCTCAGAAGTCGAAGAGTCAGGTCGTAGCCCAGAAGGTCCTCGAAGTCCTTTCCGTATTTCACGAATTTCTTGGTGTCCTGGTTATAGAAGTCGTAGAGCATACCGTAAATCAAGCAGGAGTTGATCATTTCGCGGCAGTCCAGTTCATGCAGCTCTTTATTCTCCTGACGGGTGAACTTATCCAGTTTGCCTATTCTCACGCCTCCCCTATAAACTCTGAAATAGATGTCGTCTTTACGACGGCTGATCTCCTCGCAGGTCATACCGTAGTCGCGCTCGTCGTAGTCTGGTCTGAGCTCGCCGCAGCAAATATCCAGGTCGCAGATAGTGTCGCAGCCGTAGTCTATTCTTACCTTTGCCATATAGCCGTCCACAGATAGGATCGTCGCTTTCCGTCCTTCGTGCTTACAGGAGGCACCAGCTTTCAGCCAGTCGGCTGTCGTGGGCTGTCGGCCTGCCTCGCAACAATAAAGCATGATGGAAGCTAACTGACTGTCGCCAGCGTGATAAAGATAGACGCGGCAATTTCCCACCTTCTCTATAACGTATTCTTTACGCTCGCGACGGTCATAGATTACTACGCCTCGTCTCAGCCAGTCAGGGAGTCGCTTTTTCGTCTCGTCGCAGCGTCCTATCTCGTCCTCGTCCAGACTGATGCGTACCAGGTCGCCGCCCTTCATTTTCAGGATCACTTCACGTCCTTCTTTATGGCTGCCCATAAACTCGCAAACTGAGTCCTTCCAATATACCAGCTCACCTTCTTTCAGGTCGCGTCCGTCTAAAACTCGCTCCACTAACTTCACGTCGTTTGCCTGCCAGCAATTTACTTTATTTGTTGCCATAGTCGTATATCTTTTTAATTGTTTGTTGTATTCGTTGTTTATTTTGTCGCTGATGCGTTTTTATGATTTCGCCTGATAAAGTGTCCGTCTGTCTGTCAGTGATGTCCCAGAGGCCCTGTAAAGAGCCTCCGGGCTCCACTTCAAAAAACAAACTTAAAACTTTATAATAGGTGATTTAGATTTCTCATGCTGCCATGTCCTGAAGATCTTCCACTGTCAGCTCCTTCTCCACTGCCCAGAAAAGCAGTCTCTCGCCGTCAGATTTAGCGTTAAACTCGTAGTCGCTGTCCTTCTTGCCTCGCAGACTGTCTGGTCCCTCATGCAGCCAGCGGAAGCCTATTTTCTCCACCAGTCGCCAGTATAGGTCGTTCCAGTCGTCGTCGTCGTTATAGAGCGTCAGCAGTCTGTCTGCCTCGTCAGCGTCCATATATTCAGCCAGTAGGTTTACTCGCTCGTAGTCGCAAAATTTCTCACTGATGCTATAATAGAGCTCATCCATAATCTCGTCGCAGGGCTTCAGACTACCTTCCACGAGCATAGCCAGGGTCAGATATGCCGCCAGCTGTCTCTCTTCGTCGTCCTCTGTCAATACCTCGTCCAGACTCTCCGGCATGAAGTTTACATAGCCGCTGTAACTGCGCCAGTATTTTTTGATGTAGTCTATAACGTCCTGACGGCCTCGCCAGTCGTTGATCTTCGCTGTCATAATCTCCTGCCAGCCCTGCTGCATAGTGATGTCCATAACAAGCTCGTCCTGGCTGTAGTTATAGTATTTTGGGCTCCATATAGAGCATGCTTCGATATTCAGCAGGCCATAATCTTTCAGCGACTCTATAACGTTGGCGTCTATATAGTCCTGGGCTACCTTTACGAGCTCAGTTTTCCAGTCCTGCCAGCTCAGTGTATCGTACATGTATTGATCGTCACCTTCGTTCATGGACTCCAGGAAGAAGTTTGGGCTCAGAATTGTCTCGTACATAGCGACGCAGACGCAGGGAAAAAGGTTTGATGTCATATTATATACCTCTGGCTCCTTTGTGGGCTCCTGGTGGCCTGTAGCCGTGATTTCGCTGACTGCCTGTAACATGATGGCTGAAGCTGCTGCCATGTTGTTTGCCTGATTGATGGATGCAAAGTTTGTCATAACTGTAATCTCCTATACGTTTAAAAGTTAGTTGTAAAGTTGTAATTCAGTACTGCCCAGAAGAGTCCTGCGATCTCCAGAAACAATATAATGTCGCTCAGTGTCTTGTGCTCGTCCATGAACTTGAACATGCTGCCCAGAAGTCCGAGCTCGTTTGCGTCGTATCTCTTCTCCATGACTGTGATATTTTAGTGAATTTATAAAGTCGTTATAATGTAGAGAAATGCTGTTCCAGATATTTCGGACTGACTCGCCAGAAGCTCGTAAAGTCCAGATTTTCCTCACCTCGTTCTGCCAGTACATCAAGATCCAGAAGTACGAAGTTACCTTTTGAGTCGCTGCCAGTCACCAGGAAGTTTTTGCCTGCCTGATAAGGTACGTCGTTACAGTGCAAACTATCACCCTTCTTTGTGGAAGCGGCTACAGCCTGGCTGCCAGTATTCAGGAAGTCACCTATAACGGCCGTGATCACGTTTTTCACTATCTCGTTGTTGATGGCCTCGCCAGTGCCTAAAAAGCCTCCCAGAATATCACGGGTCCTTTGTGAGCTCTCGCCTCCCATGATGGCCTCTGTCTCCATACCTGTAGCGATGTCGTCGTAGGGCGTCTCTTCAATACCAGCTCTATACGCTGCCAGTTGCTTTTCGTCGTAGGCTATAACGTCCTCGCTGTTCATAAATTCGATCCATGCGTAGGCCAGATTATAGAGCTCTTCAAAAACTGTCTTTGCCATAACTTCTATCTCCTATCTTTTAAGTTTGTCGATGTCTGATTATTGAAAACTTGTAAAATTCTGGAGGCCCTATAAAGAGCCTCCCAGGGCCTTTATGCTGCCTTCTTGCTGCCCCTATATGGCCAACCGTAGATCTCAGCGATATAAGGGTACAAGCTCTTTGTACGCTCCATGATGGTGGCGTTATCAATTTTGCCCAGGTAGGCCAATTCCTGAAGTCGCTCTGCCTCCTCCATGCTTTTGCAGACGCGATATGTCACGTACCAGCTTCCATCATGGTCGCTCAGTCGCGACTCTATATTGTAATTTTCTGCCCAGAAGTCCGCGTCGTCGGCTGAAGTCTGTAATATTTTAGCGACGTTATAACCAACGATTTTTGTACCTTCGCGTCCGTTGCCGCAAATTGATCCGTAGTGACTGGAGCGATAGCCCAGGGCAATAATACAGCCGTCGATACGCTTATTCAAGTTTGCACGCTCGCAGTCCAGATTATATTCTACGTCGTCGTACCAATATTCAGCCAGTCTGTCTTTTGTCAGCTCTTCTTCTTCGACGTCGTAGGCCTCCATGATGTCTAATTTGTACTGGTTTTGTGTCTCCTCGTTTTGAACATAAAAAGAGTCAGTGTTCCAGATGGTACGCTTAATACCGTAGATCTTATTCCAGTTGTTTATAGATGTTGTTGCCATATTAAAAATCTCCTATACGTTAAAAGTTTGTTGTTTGTTATAATTGAAAATTCCATGAAGTCCCAGGGCTCCTATAAAGAGCCCGTAGGCCCTTTATTGGTCGCTGTCCTCGTCGTCGTCCTCGTCACTGTCCTCGTCCTCGTCGTCCTCCTCCAGCTCGTCCAGGACCTCGCCCAGACACTGACTGAGAAGGTAGCAACGTATAGTCACGTCGCAGCTTTCAGCCGACTCCAGAATATTTGTGCCATCGTCGCCAAACGCCTCGCACGCTTCGCGAAGAAGATCTAAATTATGGCACAAATTCTCTTCTGCCTGCCAGGTATTAAAAGTATAGCTGCCGGAGGCGTTTCCGGTTACTGAGTCACTGATAAACATGTCGTCGTATAAAGAGCTTTCGAGCTCGTCCCTGTTACTTGTCGTAACTTTTACGTCGTGATCTTCGATATACTGTTTAATATCGTCCTTCACTGCCTGCTGATAATCGTAACGTTCCATATAAAAATCTCCTATAAATTAAAAGTTTGTACTGTTTGTTTCTAAATCACGTTGCAAAGTTAAGCAAATAAATTAATACCTCCAAACATTTAAGCAAAAAACTTTAGTATATTAACGCTTTTTAATAAGTAAATGGCTTAAAATAGCCTATTCCTTAAATAAATTAACTAAAGTCACAGATTTCAGGCTTAATCTATATACTTTATATTTTTTTCGTCTGCCCTGGTGGCAGTCATTTCTCAGGCCGTCTATATTATATATATAAAAGGTATAGCACAAAAAAAGAGCCTCGCCAGCTCTTAATTTCTCTAAAGTCCTATAACGTCTATAACGTAGGCAATTTTTGTGATCTCCTATAACGTGTATAACGTATATAATATATTGTGCCTGGTGTCCGTTCTGGTGTCGCTGTTGGTAGCTCTACCATCTTCCCTACCATCTTCCCTGATGGTGTCGCTGTTGGTAGGCATGATGGAAGATAGACACCAGCACTACCATCTTCCCTGTTGGTGTCCGTTCTGGTGTCGCTGTTGGTAGCTCTACCATCTTCCCTACCATCTTCCCTGATGGTGTCGCTGGTAGCCCTGATGGTGTCGCTGGTAGCCCTGATGGTGTCGCTGTTGGTAGATATGATGGAAGATAGGCACCAGCACTACCATCTTCCCTGTTGGTGTCCGTTGGTGTCCGTTGGTAGCCCTCAGGATCTTTGCAGCCCTGATGGTGTCGCTGTTGGTAGGCATGATGGAAGATAGGCACCAGCACTACCATCTTCCCTGTTGGTGTCCGTTCTGGTGTCGCTGTTGGTAGATCTACCATCTTCCCTGATAAAAGATAGGCACCAGCTCTACCATCTTCCCTGATGGTGTCGCTGGTGTCCCTGTTGATGTCCGTTCTGATATTCATTTTTAAAACGGTCTATTTCCGTATCTATATTCTAATATTGAATTTTGCACCCGGTCAAATGTAGAAAAGCCAGCACCCGTGAAAAAATACGCCTGATATTCAACGGAATTTTGAAACATGCTTAATCTGCATAACCACAAATAAAGCGCTTTTAATACTTTAATATATTGCAAATTGTTTTCTACATAACACAATTTATATTCGTTTTCTTCTATCTTTTTAATGATATACGAAAGATTATTTTTTTTATTCATGATTTTATTTTTCTAGATGGATTATTATTTTATTTCTGGTAGCCCTGATGGAAGATAGGCACCAGCACTACCATCTTCCCTGATGGTGTCGCTGGTAGTGCTGATGGTGTCTAAATTTCGCACATGTTTTTAATCATGCTTTTAAGATCTTCTAAAGATGAAACATTATACTTTTTAAATTCCTGATTTAATTGGTAGGTAGTTAAGTAATTAGGGCAAGCAAAATAATTTTCAGGATAAACTAACATTATAGCTTTTCCGGTACGGCTGCAAATGTCATAATCACCATAATCTAAAGCTCTGAAAATGTCACTATCTACATTCCAACGGTACGAATTTTCTGATAATTCCACTACCTTTGCACTAACTTCAAAACCTAATTCTTTAGCCGTTTTATTTATAAAATCAGCGAAAACTTTAGATACCTTAATTTTCATAATCTTATTTTTTTTAGATGGTTTATTATTCTGATGGAAGATAGGCACCAGCACTACCATCTTCCCTGATGGTGTCGCTGGTAGCCCTGATGGTGTATATTATCTAAAAAGATGGCTATAATACATATTATACATCTTATTAGATGGCGTTAACGTACATTTATTCTTTTTTTCGTTGGTAGAATAATTTGCACCTAAAGCCCTGAGGCGTGATCCTGTTGTAACCGTATTAAAACCACCATCACAAAAAAATTCTTTATTATCTATCTTTGCATAAATTATGGTATCGTATAATTTCACGAAAACGGCACCAGAAGAAAGGGCTATAACTTCAGTATTGGAATTTTTGTACCATCTACCAGCAGCAACAGCGGCACACATTTTTTCTTCTATCTTTTTCATAATTCCTAAAATTTTAAATTAAAAGTTTGTTTGTTTTCTCTTATTAAATCAGGCTTAGAATTAAAGCCTGATTTCTTCTAAAGTGTTCAAATTGAAGATGGCAATTTGATCGTTTGCACGCCCTATTTCTATAGCTGTTGCAAGATCATCAACAATAATTGTGGCGTCAAAATAATATTGATTATTATCTTTATTAAACCAGCCACCAACAGCATTGACTTCCGGGTGTTTGCTAACGTATGCAATAACTTTAGCTAAACCATAATTTCCAAAGGAATTTTGCGTATCAGCAACAGCAACAGCAAAACCACTTTTAACGGGTGCAAAATCTTTTGAGCTAACAGTGAAGCCCTCAGGGTTCATGATTGCAATAGCTTGCAACATTTCGAAAGATAACATTAAATTTTCCATATCACCTAAATTTTTTAAATTAAAAGTTTGTTTTCTAAATCTGGTGCAAAGTTAAGTTATTTAATTTAATCTTGCAAGAAACTAAGCAATAAACTTATTAATATTAACTTTTATTCGCAATTAAATAACTTAAATAGGCTTATTTCTTAAATAAATTAACTAAACTTTTGCGTATATTGTTTATTTATATACTTTAATACCTTTTATCTATATACATTATATTATATATTATAAGCACCAGCACTACCATCTTCCCTGTTGGTGTCGCTGTTGGTAGGCATGATGGAAGATAGGCACCAGCACTACCATCTTCCCTGTTGGTGTCCGTTCTGGTGTCGCTGTTGGTAGCTCTACCATCTTCCCTACCATCTTCCCTGATGGTGTCGCTGGTAGCCCTGATGGTGTCGCTGTTGGTAGGCATGATGGAAGATAGGCACCAGCTCTACCATCTTCCCTGATGGTGTCCGTTGGTGTCCGTTGGTAGCCCTCAGGATCTTTGCAGCCCTGATGGTGTCGCTGTTGGTAGGCATGATGGAAGATAGGCACCAGCTCTACCATCTTCCCTGATGGTGTCGCTGTTGGTAGGCATGATGGAAGATAGACACCAGCACTACCATCTTCCCTGTTGGTGTCGCTGTTGGTAGGCATGATGGAAGATAGGCACCAGCTCTACCATCTTCCCTGTTGGTAGCTGGTAGCCCTCAGGCCCTCAGGCCCTCAGGCATATAATCAGCCAGGCACCCGTCAGGGTGCAGGCGAGGCGCCGCAGTGTGGCGGCGGTCTCGCGTTGATTTAGGAGGCATCGAGATTCCTTGGGCAAAAATCAAACTTTTGGAAGTATCAAATAATCAGCGAGTTAGTATTTAGAGGATTATTCTTTCGGGAAGGCTCATTTTGGTGAAATACTGGAGAAATTGACATATATCAAGGATATTATGCTAAAAAAGCGGGGTATGGCAGTGTGTTTTGCCTGAATACAGCAAAATACCATCATTTTAACCAATTACTTAACAAAATTTAGAAAATAGCGCAATAAATAGCCAAAAAATCTCAAAAGAATTAAGAAAAAGGCTAAATAACTTGCAAAATTCTCAGAAAATGCTTAACTTTGCTGCAAAATTTAATCAAATAAGTAAATGGATATACAGTCAGCAATCAACAGACACGGTACGACAAAGGCCGAACTTGCCAGAAAAATGGAGACATCGGCATCGTACATCACCCAACTTGTCAGCGGCCACAGCTCTCCATCAATGAAGATGCTCGACAAGCTGGCCGAACTTATCGGCTGTCACCGCTGGGAGTTCTTTATCGACGAAATGGACCGCGAAGAGGTGGCACAGATACTCGGCCTTACAATGCCCCAGGCACCGCAACAGCAGGCTGGCGGTCTGCCATTCGGCAACGACACACAGGGGACAGGCACCGCTGTGACGTCGCAGCCATCACAGACGAAGCCAGTCCCCGATGTGTCGCACGCTGTCGCTGCATCGCTTATCTGTCCGCACTGCGGCGCAGCGTTCGTGGTAGAAGTGAAACAGGTTTAACTCTATAAAACTTTTGGCGATATGAAAAGATTAATGATTTTATTGGCGCTGGTGGTGGCGATAGTCACGACGGCTGCGGCACAGGTGGAGATCTCAAGGTTTAAGTTCAACAGAGACGAGCCGCTGGGCATGTACCCGGGTAGGAAGATGATCGACATGAAGTTCAAGAACACGTCGGACAGGCCGATGAAGTACCTGAAGGTGTACTACTACGCCGTGAACGCGGTGGGCGACGTGGTGTCGGGAAACGACGAGGGTCTGCGCATCGAGGGTAAGGAGTATATCAAACCGAAGATTCTGGACTGCATGGGGCCGTTCGAGCCTGGTAAGTCGTACTCTCGATATGCAAGCGGGGTTATGACCACACGGCAGAAGGGGACACTGGCCGTGCCATACGAGGTGGAAATCATCTACATGCAGTCGAACGACACGACGCGCATTCGGATCAACAAGGAGAACATTCATCAGTTCTTCCCGAAGAATGAGTGGAGGGAGTATAACAGGTACAACGAACAGTTGTAACATTGTTCATTTTCTCGCTCGTTCCGAGAAAACGAACCAAAAGAGGGACGCTACCCCCAAGGCCCCCTACATAGGGGGATGCAACCGTGCCGACACGGCGGCACTCATTCATTAAGGTAAGCTCGACCCATCATAGGGTCGGCTTGGTTAAATAAAAGAATGCCCTCGGTGGATATTGCTTCCATCGAGGGCATCTTCTTTGACAAGAAACGGTTTAGCTTCCGGTGTCGAAGCCGCCACCGCCGTTGTCGCCACCGTTGCCTCCCTGGTTGTTGTCACCACCGTTCTGGTTGGCGTCGTCACCGTTGTCGTCGTCGCCGTTGACCAGCTCTTCGTTGGTCTCGGTGGCATCCTCTTCCTCGATGATGTTACCCTGCTTGTCGGTCTTCACCCACTTCACCTTGCGCTCGAACTCGTCGGAGAAGACGCTGCTGACGGTGGCACCGACGCGCGACTTACACTTGTTGGCAATCAGGTCCTTCGCCGTGACGACGACGGTCTGACCCGTCTCCTTGTCAACATAGTCCTTCACCGAGCCCTTCAGGTTGGGGTAGAGGGTTACGAACTGCTCGCCAATCTCGACACGGTTGCCTTCGAGCAATGCCTCGCGTGCCACCTTGATATACTCAGTGACGGCTGCGCGGACGGTATGCTCCTCGATGGTCGTGTTGTTGGCGGCCTTGCGGCACATACGCTCGAAACCGAAGGTCTTCAGATTCGTCGGCTGTGGATAGAAACTGTGCTTGCCCACTTTGTTGTTCTCCCGGGCATAGTAGGGGATCTTTACATTGTCCATACTTGATACTTTTAAATTGTTAATAATTAAGTGAACTATGAAATAAATTCTTTACAATCGACTCTGTAGGCTATGTTACGACCCTAATAGGGTTTTAGTACAGAGTGTCGTATAGTTTTAGTTAAGACTATCAAACACTCTTAGTACAGGTGCTCTTTCGCGGGGCTTGCTCTTACAAAGATACATATATTGAAAAATGTTTTGGGTCATCCCCCATACTGCTTCAAAAACTTGTCGGCTTGCTTTATCTTCTTATGGAGCCCGTTCTCGCCGTACATATTGATATTGGGGGCGACGGGGTTCTGCAGGTAGTAGATGACTTGCTGCATGAGCTGGTCGCTGCGGTCGAGACGTTCGATGAGTGCCTGGCGCTCGGATGAGGGGTCGCCGCCACTGG
>JAEEGG010009172.1_pt1 | contig 22246 bp, 18 predicted proteins | sample 9134161 | NCBI WGS metagenome assembly JAEEGG01 (sample SAMN16246543, study PRJNA631951) | gut metagenome | biome: gut microbiome; feature: rumen; material: CR-attached | host: Bos | place: Iran: Karaj | collected 2018-10
AGTCCCTGCATAAGACCGCGTCCGCGGTGCTCCTTGATCCCGGGATATGCCGCAGCAACTTCATCAAGCTTCTTCCAAAGATATTCTCCTGCCTTTGCAGCCTTTCCGGGGATGTCATCCCTTTCCATGATCTCGAGGACCTTGGCAGCTGCCGCACAGCAAAGAGGATTTCCGCCGTAGGTGGTTCCGTGATCGCCTGCTACCAGTGATGACTGACCAACCTTCTCGGTCATACAGAATGCGCCGATGGGAACTCCGCAGCCAAGGGCCTTGGCAACGGTTATGACATCGGGCTTTATTCCGTACTTCATGAATGCAAAGGGATATCCGGTCCTGCCCATTCCGCACTGGATCTCGTCGCAGATCATGAGTATATCGTTGTCGTCACAGATCTTCCTGATCCCGAGAATGAACTCATCGGTTGCGGGAGTAAGTCCGCCCTCACCCTGTACAGTCTCGAGAAGGATCGCAACAGTCTTGTCATTTACAAGCCTTTTAACGCTTTCAAGATCGTTGTAATCAGCAAAGCGGATATTGCCTATTCCGGGCTCAAATGCATCGCGGTAATGGGGATTACCCGTAACGGAAAGCGCACCCATGGTACGTCCGTGGAAGGAATGGTTCATGGCTATTATCTCGTGATCGGTACGTCCGTCCTTATTAAAGCCATACTTCCTTGCAGTCTTGATGGCACCTTCTATTGCCTCCGCTCCTGAATTGGTGAAGAACACGCGGTCCATTCCGGAGTACTTCTTAAGAGCCTTTGCAGCCTCGATGGCAGGCACATTGTAATAGTAATTGGATGTGTGGATGATCTTGTCTATCTGTCCCTTGAGCGCGTCATTGTATTCCTTATTGCCATAGCCCAGTGCAAACACTGAAATGCCCGCTACAAAATCAAGGTATTCTTTTCCCTCTATGTCATAGAGATGAACGCCCTCTCCCTTATCGAGGACTATCTGGAAACGGTTATATGTATGGAGGAGGTCCTTCTCGGCCTCGTCAATGTATTCTTTCATTGTCATATCAGTCATCTGATCCACCTTCTTTTGCAAGCTGATCGTCGTCAGCAACTATCGCGGTTCCGAAACCGTTCTTGGTAAATATCTCAAGGAGAAGTGAGTGGGGTACTCTTCCGTCGAGGATATGTACTCTGTTAACACCGCTCTTGATGGCATTGGTGCAGTTGGTGAGCTTGGGAAGCATTCCGCCTCCGATCACACCGGAATCGATGAGGCTGTCTGCCTCTGATACGGTGAGTCTGCCCATGAACGTGGACTTGTCATTGAAGTCTCTGTAAAGTCCCTCCACATCGGTCAGGAATACCAGCTTGTCCGCACCCAGTGCAGATGCTATGGCACATGCCGCATCGTCCGCATTGATGTTGTAGGTGTTGTACTCATCATCAATACCTATGGGGGATACGATGGGAAGGAAATCGTCATCGAGAAGATCATAGAGGATCTTGGGATTGACGTGTCTTACATCACCCACAAAGCCGATGTCCTGTCCGCCGGAAAGCTTCTTCTTGACCTTGAGGAGTCCGCCGTCCTTGCCGCTTATTCCCGCTGCGTTGACACCGAGTTCCTGGACCATTGTTACAAGCTTCTTGTTGACTCTTCCGAGGACCATCTCTGCGATCTCCATGGTCTCTTCATCCGTCACTCTGAGGCCGTTGATGAACCGGGGCTCCTTGCCTACCTTGGAAACCCATCTGCTTATATCCTTGCCGCCGCCGTGGACGATGATGGGCTTGAAGCCTACAAGTTTCAGGAGAGTTACGTCCTTGATGACATTCTTCTGGAGTTCCGGTGAAGCCATTGCGCTGCCGCCGTATTTAACAACTATGATCTTACGGTTGAATCTCTGGATATACGCGAGGGCCTCGATGAGCACCTCAGCTTTTTTCATTGCGATATCCATGTCTTTGTTCTCGGACATATCAGGTCTCCTTTTCAAATCATAAAACTAATTGATCGTCTTACTTTTGTCTGTGTAAATCTTCATCACAGTCCGGTCTTTTCATCAAGACCGAGCATTATGTTCATGTTCTGTACCGCTGCACCGGATGCTCCCTTTCCGAGGTTGTCGAAAAGTGCGGTGACGCCGATCAGATCCTCGTATCCGTATACATAGATCTCAAGGTCGTTGGTTCCGGCGAGCTTATTTGCATAGATGTTCGCAGGCTTTTCTTCCTCGAAATCCATGACTCTTACAAAATGCTCATCCTGGTAATAACCCTTCAGGCTTTCCCATACTTCATGGGCTGTGGGTCTGCCCTTCATGAGCTTTGAGTGAAGCATGACGGTGGTGGCCATTCCCTTGTAGTAATCATCCACAACGGGAAGGAAAGCAGGTGTAAGATCAAGTCCGCACACCTTGGTGATCTCGGGAACGTGCTTGTGCTTCAGGCTTCTTCCGTAGATGCAGGGAGATGAAAGCTTTATGTCACGCTCCTCAGACTCGTAATCTGCGATCATCTTCTTGCCGCCCCCCGAATAACCGGTGAGGGAATATATGGTGAGAGGATAATCTGCAGGAAGGATATCCATGCGGATAAGAGGAGCTATCGTAGCGATGGAGCCTGTTGCATGGCATCCGGGATTGGCTACTCTCTTCGCATTTGCTATTTTCTCGCGCTGTGCCTTTGAAAGCTCGGGATATCCGTATACCCAGTCGTCATTGGTGCGGTGTGCCGTTGATGCATCGATCACCTTGACGTTCTCATTTTCGATGAGTGACACGGATTCTTTCGCAGCATCATCGGGAAGGCACAGAAAGACGATGTCGGCTTCATTGAGGAATTTCCTGCGCTCTTCTATGTCATGGCGCTTATCCTCTGCTATCTTCATGAGCTCGAGATCTTCACGTGCTCCGATGCGGTCGAATATCTGAAGTCCCGTGGTGCCGCTCTGTCCGTCTATATATACTCTTTTTTTCATGTACGATCTCCTTTTCCCTTTGCGGGAAGATACCGGTAAAACTTATGCAGGATTTTCCGCTTCGCGGGAAAGATCAGCTCCTGTAATCAGCGTTTATCTTGACGTAATCGTAGGTAAGGTCGCAGCCCCATGCGGTTGCAGATCCGGTTCCTTCATGCATATCGACGAATACGGTAACCTCCTGCTCCTTCATGATCTTCACTGCAAGTTCCTCGTCGAAGTTGAGGGGCACACCGTGATCGAATACCTGAAGTCTTCCGGCTGCGCTTTCAAAGAAAAGCTCCACATCATTCTGGTCGAAGACCGATCCGGAATATCCCATTGCACACAGGAATCTTCCGAAGTTGGCATCGCAGCCGTAGATCGCAGCCTTGCTGAGGTTAGAACCCACAACTGCCCTGGAAAGGATCCTTGCATCATCCTTGGTCTTTGCATTTACAACCTTGCATTCAAACAGCTTGGTAGCACCCTCTCCGTCGCCTGCCATGGTCTTTGCCAGAGTGGTGCAGACATACTCAAGAGCTGAGTAGAATGCATCGTAGTCCTCACCCTTGCCGGTGATCTTCTCATTGCCTGCAAGTCCGTTTGCCATGATGAGGAGTGTATCGTTGGTTGAGGTATCACCGTCAACGGTTATCATGTTGAAGGTGTCCTTTATAACGCTGCTGAGAGCTTCCTGAAGGAGAGCCTTGTCGATGGCAAGGTCCGTTGTAAGGAAGCCGAGCATGGTACACATATTGGGATGGATCATTCCGGAGCCCTTACTCATTCCTCCGAGTGTGATCTTCCTGCCGCCTGCTTCGAAGGTTACGGCGATCTCCTTATTGATGGTATCGGTGGTCATAATGGCCTTGGATGCTGCGGTTCCCGCTTCGATGGTATCACTGAGTTCAGGCGCCATCATCTTAACACCTGCGGAGAGCTTCTCGACAGGAAGCTGCATTCCTATAACGCCTGTGGAGGCAACCGCTACGGTGTCTGCAGGGATGCCGAGCGCTTCCGTAACAGCCTCTGCGGTCTTACGGCATGCATTAAAGCCCTCTTCACCGGTGCATGCATTTGCGATACCCGAGTTGACTACTACGGCCTGCATGGGTCTTCCGGACTCGGTTATCTCCTTGTCCCAGAGTACGCATGCAGCCTTTACTACATTGCTGGTGTATGTTCCGGCACATACGCAGGGGGCTTCCGACATTACCATTGCCATATCGGTCCTTCCCTGATACTTGATGCCTGCTGCCGCAGATGCAGCCTTGAATCCTTTAGGAGCCGTAACTCCGCCCTGTGATAATCTTTCCATATCTGTCTCCTGTCTTATGCGCATGCAGGATGCGCTTATTATTTACATCTGTATCTGATGGGCTTATTTGTTGAAGGTTGTAATGTTCTCTTCATTCAGTACAAAGTCGTAATAGTTGAGATCTTCTCTCCTCGTCCATCCGATGGTCTTCCAGAATGCATTACCGATATCGTTCACGGAAAATGCTATAAGGCTTACCTTGTTAATCTTCTCTTCCTTGAGGGCATTCATGCAGTGGACGACCATGCTCTTTCCGATGCCCTGTCTTCTGTAATCCTCTCTTACGCATACGTGATAAAGGCATCCTCTTCTTCCGTCATTGCCGCAGAGGATACCGCCGATGATCTCACCCGCATCGCTGACCGCAACGACGGACTGTCCGGGATTTCTCCTGAGGAACCTGACAACGCCTTCCTCGGAATCGTCAATGCTTCTTATACCGAATCCGTGTATGGTCATCCACAGTGCCTTAAGACCGGGATAATCGCTTTCCTCCATGGCACGGATGGTGTAGTTTTTTACATTATTCTGACTCATAAGATACCTTTTTTCTCCACTTACGCATAATCTTATAAATTATAGCGCAAATCATGTTTTTTTTCATCTGTTTATGCGAACATGAGGGAGTTGAAGGTATGTACGATCCCTTTGTTCACCCTCTGCAACGGAACAATTAAGTGAGATTGTATTACCGCGATCCGGTTTTGTCCATAGAATTTTCATTTTTATTCATTATTCATTCAGTAATTTGCATATTTATGCATTTATGCATGAATATTCGGGATTCATAAATAATATTTATAAATTTTTGCATTAAAAGCATTGATTTATGAAATTCAGTGTTGTATAGTCGCTTAAGAGTTTTTGAAAAAACGGACGGAAAGTGAATTGTCCGGAGCAGGTCCGGACAGGCGAATGAAACCGCCCGAATATAAAAAAGGAGAATTGTTATGAAGGAAAAGGTAATACTTGCTTATTCAGGCGGACTTGACACAACAGCCATCATTCCCTGGCTGAAGGAGAACTTCGATTATGAAGTGATCTGTGTCTGCGTAAACTGCGGACAGGATGACGAGCTTGACGGACTCGAGGAAAGAGCCATCAGCTGCGGAGCTTCCAAGCTTTATATCGAGGATGTTACCGATGAGTTCTGCGATAAGTACATCGTTCCCTGTGTTCAGGCAGGTGCAGTTTATGAGAATAAATATCTCCTCGGAACCTCAATGGCACGTCCCCTTATCGCCAAGAGACTTGTAGAGATCGCACGTAAGGAAGGCGCTACCGCCATCTGCCACGGCGCTACAGGAAAGGGAAATGACCAGATCCGTTTCGAGCTTGGAATCAAGGCTCTTGCACCCGATCTTAAGATCATCGCTGCATGGAGAAATGAGAAGTGGACCCTCGATTCACGTGAGTCAGAGATCAAGTACTGTGAAGAGCACGGCATTCATCTTCCCTTCAAGGCAGATTCCTCTTACAGCCGTGACCGTAACATCTGGCACATCAGCCACGAGGGACTCGAGCTTGAGGATCCCGCCAACGAGCCCAACTACGATCACCTTCTTGTCCTTGGCGTAACTCCCGAGAAGGCTCCCGATCAGCCTGAGTATGTCACCATGACATTCGAGGCAGGTGTTCCCAAGTCAGTTAACGGAAAAGAGATGAAGGTTTCCGATATCATCCGCACTCTCAACGAGCTCGGCGGAAAGCACGGAATCGGCATCATTGATATCGTTGAGAACCGTGTTGTAGGAATGAAGAGCCGCGGCGTTTATGAGACTCCCGGAGGAACCATCCTCATGGAGGCACACAATCAGCTTGAGGAGCTCATCCTTGACCGCGATACATATGCATTCAAGAAGGAAATGGGCGGCAAGTTCGCAAGCCTTGTTTACGAAGGAAAGTGGTTCACTCCCCTCCGTGAGGCAGAGCAGGCATTCATCGAGAGCACCCAGAAGTATGTGACCGGTGAAGTTAAGTTCAAGCTCTACAAGGGCAACATCATCAAGGCAGGTGAGACTTCTCCTTACTCACTCTACAACGAGTCCATCGCTTCCTTCACCACCGGAGATCTCTACGATCACCACGATGCAGAAGGCTTCATCAACCTCTTCGGACTTTCAACCAAGGTTCGTGCAATGAAGCAGCAGGAAGCAGGCATCGATCCTCTCGAGGCCAACAAATAATATCTGCAAATAAACAGATGAAAAAACATGCGGGCGGGTGTAAAATACATCCGTCCGTTTTTAGTTTATGTGAACAGGTATCAAGACATGCATATAGCACTTTGTGATGACAATTTCGGTGACAGACACCAGACAGAAAGACTCCTCAGGAGAGAATCCGACAAGCAGGAAGATTCCGCGGGGATGTATATAGTTGATTCCTACGGAAGCCCGGAGACCATCATGTCCCATCCGAGAGCATACGATCTCTTTATCATCGATCTGTGCAAGACAGATGGGGTAGACGCTTGTGAAGTGGTCAAAAAGCTTGTGGAAAGCGGCGCAGATGCACCGTTTGTAATGTGCTGCTCTGATGTTGATTACAGGCAGATGGACTTTCCGGAAAACACCATGTTCATCGACAAGCCCATCAAGGTTGCAGATCTGCAGGAGGTTCTGAGCAAAGCAAAGAGCATCAAGGATTCCGCACCGGATACCATTGAACTCAGAGAACTGCTCGATACCATCTATGTGAACGTATCGGAAGTGGTCTACGCCCGTGAAAAAAGCGGAGACACCATGGTAACCCTGATGGACGGACGCACACTTAAGAGCATCGGACAGCTCTGGCTTTTCAGAAGAACTCTCGGAACAAAACACCCGCAGTTCATCTACGCGAATCCCAATGTACTCATAAACAGCGATCATGTCACTGAAGTGACAAAGCTCGGATTTGCACGCATGTGCAACGGAAAGCACATAATGCTCTCCCGCTCCGCAAAAGGCTCTCTTAAAGGTATCCTCGGAAAGGAAAATTCTTGATCCTGCTTACAGCTGACAGTTCCAAAGATTTCATGGCAAAGCTTCTTGTTTCGGATGCTTTTGATCACTTTTGCATGCAGGAAGCCTCCGTTATGACATCAGTGTCATATAATATAAACGGACGTCTCCACACAGACTTTTATCCCGAAGAAGAACGCGATCAATATAAGGACGAATTCATCCCCTGGTCAGAGATACGTCCCAAAGTCTTCGAACTGATAAAGGGTAAGAACGCACCTGTCTCCTTCAGGTTCACCCTGTCGCTTAAGACAGACAGCATGCATGCTCTCATGCAAAAAGAGATCCCTGAGGGTTACAGCAGTGCACTTAAAGCACTTGTGATAAATATCCGTTTTGAAAACGGCAGTGTGATGATCATGACGGGAACCTCCTACGATTCCTTCATCATGGACAGATCCGAAGAAAAGGTATGGGACAGCGCATTCATGAAGTTCCTTACAGTCAAGGACATCTCCTTCAGCATTAATGAGTAAAGCTGCAGATATTTACAAGATCTCAGCTATGATCTCTATCTCGCAGAGAACCTTCTTGGGAAGATCCTTAACTGCAACGCAGCTTCTTGCTGGCTTTCCGGTGAAGTATTTTGCATATACTTCGTTGAACGCAGCAAAGTCTGCGATGTCTGCAAGGAAGCAGGTGGTCTTTACAACCTTGTCGTATGTGGTTCCGGCAGCCTTGAGGATCTCTCCGATGTTCTCACATACTGTGGTGGTCTGCTCTGCTATTGTCTCTCCCTTAACCGCTCCCGTTGCGGGATCAAGAGCTATCTGTCCGGATGCGAACAGAAGATTTCCTGTTACGATAGCCTGTGAATAAGGTCCGATGGCTGCAGGTGCTTTATCTGTTGAAATGTACTTCATGACTTTTATCCTTTCTGAAAATAAATCCGTGATCATGTCACGATAACGGATATCCGATCACATAATCTCCCCGCTTAAGCTTAAGCAGGATCATTCAGGTTCTTCCTCGTCAAACTCGGCTGTCACGTAGAATCCCTTTTCATTCTGTGTTATGGATCTGACTGTTCCCTCTTTGGATTCAAGCCTCTTTCTGAAGGGGATGTTGGGGCTCATTGCAAGAGACATGTCTTCCGGAATCCCGATGGTATAGAAGTAGTTACTGGGAAGCTCGCCCTCCCACACGTAAACCTTCTGACCCTCCACAAGCTTGCCGGGTCTTTCCATCTTAAAATCCATGGTCCTCATCACAGATTCTCCGTCATTATGAATCCTTTTCCCACAAGGCAGGACTCCACCTCATAAGGTCCCTCTGCATGGAATACCATTATGGGTCTTCCTGTTTCTCTGTTGAATGAAAGATAGAGATAATCAACATTGATATTGCTCTCATCAAGTGCCTTGAGGAGCTTATTGAGATTACCTACTTCGTCAGTTACTTCAACGGCAAGTACGGGTGTGAGGCGGATGTGATATCCTTCTTTTTCAAGAACCTCAGCGGTCTTTTCGGGATCCGATGTCACCATTCTTACGATACCAAACTCCGCACTGTCATTGGTAACAGAACCAAGTATATTGATACCGTTATCAGCAAGTACAGATGTGATGTGCTCCATCTGACCCTTCCTGTTTTCTGCATAGATAGAAACCTGTTTTAACATTTTATTCTCCTTATTCAGGTGCCGTGCACCAAATTTTACCAGAAGGGCTTAAAGCAGATATCCATATCAACATCGCCCGTGATGCCTGCGACTCTGCCTGTAGCGGAGTACTGGAGGATATCTATGTCATAGGGATAGAAGAAATCCGATGAATAGGAAGCATACCACTTGGGGATATTCTCAAGACGTGCGATGTCCACGTAAAGTATGCTCATCTCGGTGTTGTAGTATATATAAGGCTTGTAGCCTGCATTAGACACAACTTCGCAGAACTTGAGGATCATGTCGGTTCTCTCTGAAGGAGTAAGATCATCCATTCTTCCGTCCCCTCCGGAGATCCTCTCCACATCAATGATGATGGGATAGCCGGTTCCGTACGGTGCAAGCTTATCTATCGCAGACTGTGCTTCCTCTATTACCTCTTCCTCGGTGATAGCCTGTGAAAATACATAGGCTCCGGGATGGATACCCGCTGCTGCTGCACCCTGGAAGTTGTAATCGAAGGTTTCATCCTCAACAAGACGTCCTGTTCCGTAACCTCTGAGAGTGACTCTGATTATGGCGAACTCCACTCCGTCAGCGGCAACCATGGGCCAGTTGATAACGCCCTGATATGAGGATACATCGATACCCTTGTGGGATACCACCTCACCGTTAACGGAATATTCCATGATACCGTCAACATTGGTTGAAAAGCCGTTAGGATCAAGGTCCGTCAGCTTGAGATCCTTGTTGATGTCCACAAAGTTGAACTGTCCCTGGCTTACGACTATGACCTTGTCCGGATAAAAAGGACGAAGGCTGGTGATGCTTGAGCCTGTTGCAATGAGGTTCTCCATCAGTCCCGTAAGGGTACTGCGTCTGCCCTCTTCAAAGCCCGAATCAAATGCATCATTAACCCGCTGGTCTGCAGCAAGCTTGGCCTGGTGCAGTTCTTCATCCAGCTCTGCCTGGGTGTATATCGGCTTGTCGGTCGAGGTGACATTCTGGTCAAATCTTGTAAAGAAGATCAGGTAGATAGCCGCACCGACTGCCGCAAGAACGGCGACGGACATGAGAACGATCACCAGGATCATTCCGCCGTGTCCCTTTTTCTTTTTTTCTTTCCTTCTCTTTACGGGTTCGGAATAGGTCTCCTCTTCGGCAAGTTCTTCCTCTTCCTCGTAAAAGTCTATATCATCGTAATCTTTCAGATTCATCCGTTTACTCCTGCAAGTTGGTTAAGAGCCTGGGTGCTCATGGAGCCGATGTAGGTATCAGGGTATGTATCAACTATGAACTGATACAGATCCTTGGCCTTTATGTTATCCCCGGCATTCTGGTACGAAACAGCCGCGAAGTATATGGCATCACTGTTATTGTTATTGTAAAAATATGCCTTTTCGAAAAGAAGCGAGCTCTTCTCATAATCTCCCGTGTTGTAGGAGCCGTTGGCATATCCGTAGGTAACATCGGCAAGATAAGGGCTTACGTTTGCAAGCAGTGAATCGAACAGTGCCCGGCAGCTTTCGGACATACCTTCTGTGTCAACCGATGTATGGATCTCCCAGAGTGCCTCTCCCACAAGTGCCACATCTCCGCCGGAAAGATACTCCTCTGCCGCATCGATCAGCTTGTCGATATCAGCCAGTGTTCCGGAATCGCCGATGTACTGGTTAAGAGACTCCTCAAGGCGGATCCTCTCTGCGTTCACTTCATTAAGATCCTGCTGGAGCGCATCATAGTCAGCGTTTCTCTTGTCAAGATTAGCCTGGAGCTCTTCTATATCGGTCCTGGTGTCTTCGCGGACCGCATTGATGCGTGCGGGAAGCACAAGGAAATACATCACGGCAAGTCCGAGTATGAGTCCTATAAGTATATTGAAAATGGTACCGAAGCTTCCGCTCCTGGGCTCATGTACACCCGAGGGCTGGATTATCAGTTCATTATCACGTACGAACCTTACCGGCTCATCATCCTTGCCGAATATGCCCTTTCTGTCGCTTTCGGACGCTTCGGCATATTCCTGGATCATCTGCATGAACCTGAGGCTCACTGTATTGGTCTTATCTATGGCAAGGGCATGGGATATAACCCTCTCCGCCCTCTCATACTGTGATGCATCCATATAAAGGAGTGCAAGGAGCTGGTAAGCCTTAATATATCTGCTGTTGGCGGATGTGATCTTCTTAAGGCGTATAATGGCAAGATCCTTGTTACCCTGCCTGCACATCTCGAGGGCACCGTTGTAATCCCTGACCGTCCTTTTGAGCACGTCAAATTCGGCTTGATTCTCCTGTATCATGCCGATGTACTCGCCAGCCATATTTCCGGCTTCTCTGTAATTGGAGCTTATCACCCACTCACCGAGAGCCCGTGCGGTCTCGCCCATTTCGAAAAAGACAAGGCCCAGGAGATTGCGAGCATCTATATTTTCTTTGTTAAGCTTGAGGCTTTGTCTGAGACACTTTACAGCGCCTGACAGATCTCTTACCCTGGCCTTTTCAAGACCTTCGTTGTAGAGTCTGTTGGACATGTATATGATCTTCTTGTAAAGTGTAACGTCCGTCTTGCAGTTGGTGCAAAACGAAACTTCAGACAGTTCTGCCCCGCAGTTGTAGCATTTCATATCTTATGATCAATATCTTCTGCCGGGACGCATATCGCGCACAGGCTGAGCCGCAGCAGCCTGGGCCGCAGCAGCATCCTTTCCCATCCTCACATAAATATCAACAGCATCGACGAGTTCAGCGTGGTTAACGGCTTCCTCAAGCTGGTCTACCTCAAGGCTGGGATAAAATTTTTTCAGTTCTTCATCAAAATCAATCATGATCCGTACTCTGTAAACAGGCATCCCGCACTATGCAGGATTTTTCATATATATGCCATGCACGCCATCGCATGCATGGCATACGCAATTACTATAAACTATAAGCCCTGTAAAAATCAATTAACTGACAAATCTTAAGACAATCTTTAAGGTGTCAGGCACCATTATACCATTACAGGGTCTTGAGACGGCTTTCAACCTGCTCCATCATCTGTCTGTATTTTTCCTGCTTAGCCTTTTCCTCATCGATCTTGGCCTGGGGAGCCTTGGAAAGGAACTTCTCGTTGGTGAGCATGCTCTCGGATCTCTTCAGCTCGCCTTCGAGGCGCTTCTTCTCCTTCTCAAGACGTTCCTTCTCTGCAGCGATATCAACAAGCTCTGCAAAGGGGATATAGAGGGTGGCACCGGGGATGACAACCGAAACAGCATCGTCGGCGATACCGCTCTTGTCTGTCTGGGTCCTGACCTCGGATGCATATGAAAGGCTTGCAAAGAAGAGCCTGCCCTCCTCAAATACATCGAGAACGTTCTTATCCTCTGAAACTACGTATACTTCAGCCTTTCTTGAAGGAGCCACGTTCATCTCCGAACGGATATTCCTGATGCCCTTGACCGCTGTCTTGATGAGCTCTACAGCCTTTTCTTCCTTCTCAAATGACCATTCGTTCTTATACTCGGGCCATCTGCTTACCATGATGGACTCTTCCTCGTCCTGGATATTGCAGAATATCTCCTCTGTAATGAAGGGCATATAAGGATGAAGGAGCTTGAGTGCATTGATAAGGACGGTCTTGAGCGTCCAGAGAGCTGCATTCTGACCCTTTTCATCGTCGGTGGAATAGAGTCTGGGCTTGACCATTTCGATGTACCAGTCGCAGAACTCTTCCCAGAGGAAATCGTAAACCTTCTGAACAGCGATACCGAGTTCAAAACGGTCCATATTGTCGGTCATATCCTTAACAAGTGTATTGAGTCTTGAGAGGATCCACCTGTCTACGGGAAGCAGGTCGCTTTCTGCAGGCTCAGTGATGGTCTTACCTGTTTTTTCAAGGAACTGGTCCACATTCATCATTATGAACCTTGATGCGTTCCAGATCTTGTTGGCGAAGTTCCTGCTGTTTTCAACACGCTCATAGTAGAAACGCATGTCGTTGCCGGGTGCGTTACCGGTGATGAGTGTAAGTCTGAGAGCGTCTGCTCCGTACTGGTCGATGACCTCGAGAGGATCGATACCGTTTCCGAGGGACTTACTCATCTTGCGGCCCTGGGAGTCTCTTACAAGGCCGTGGAAAAGAACGGTCTTGAAGGGCTTTTCTCCCATATGCTCATATCCCGAGAAGATCATCCTGATGACCCAGAAGAATATGATGTCATATCCGGTAACAAGGACATCCGTGGGATAGAAATACTTGAGGTCTTCGGTGTTCTCGGGCCATCCGAGAGTCTCAAAGGGCCAGAGAGCCGAGGAGAACCAGGTATCGAGAGTATCGGGATCCTGGGTCATATGGGTGCATCCGCACTTGGGACACTTTGCAGGCGCATCGTAGTCTACAACCATCTCACCGCACTCATCGCAGGTGTATGCAGGGATCCTGTGTCCCCACCAGAGCTGTCTGGAGATACACCAGTCACGGATATTGTCAACCCAGTTGTAATAAACCTTGTCCATTCTGTCGGGGACAAGTCTGATCTCGCCGGATTCAACAGCCTTTCTTGCAGGCTTAATGAGCTCGTCCATCTTGACGAACCACTGCTTCTTAACGAGGGGCTCGACAGTGGTGCCGCATCTGTCGTGGGTTCCGACATTGTGAGTGTAATCCTCGATGCGAACCAGCAGTCCAAGCTTATCGAGATCTTCCACGATGCGCTTTCTTGCTTCATACCTCTCAAGGCCTGCATATTCGCCGCCATTTTCATTAATGGTGGCATCGTCGTTCATTATATTGATGACATCAAGGTTATGACGCTTTCCAACCTCGAAGTCGTTGGGGTCATGTGCAGGTGTGATCTTAACAACACCGGTTCCGAACTCCACATCAACATAGGAATCCTCAACAATCGGGATTTCCTTGTTAACAAGGGGAAGCCATACGCTACGGCCCTTGAGGTGGGTATATCTCTCATCATCGGGGTTGATGGCAACTGCGGTATCACCGAGCATGGTCTCGGGACGGGTTGTTGCAAACTCAAGGAACTCTGTGTCGGAAGGCTTTCCGGTCTCCTTGTCCATCAGAGGATACTTGATGTGCCAGAGATGTCCTGCCTGCTCCTCGTACTCAACCTCCGCATCGGAAATGGAAGTATTACATACAGGGCACCAGTTGATGATCCTGGATCCCTGATAGATGTAGCCCTTGTTGTACATCTTGATGAAGACTTCCTTTACTGCCTTATTGCAGCCTTCATCCATGGTGAAGCGCTCTCTGTCCCAGTCGCATGATGAACCGAGCTTCTTAAGCTGGCTGATGATACGTCCGCCGTACTCCTTCTTCCAGTCCCATGCACGCTCAAGGAACTTCTCTCTTCCCAGCTCTTCCTTGCTGGTGCCCTCTTCCTTAAGAGTCTTGATGATCCTTACCTCTGTTGCGATCGAGGCATGGTCGGTTCCGGGCTGCCAGAGCGCATTATATCCCTGCATTCTCTTCCATCTGATGAGGATATCCTGCATGGTATTATCCAGGGCATGTCCCATGTGAAGCTGTCCTGTGATATTTGGAGGCGGAATGACTATGGTGAAGGGGGTCCTGGAATGATCCACTTCAGCATGAAAATACTTCTTATCCAGCCATTTCTGATAAATACGGTCCTCTATTCCTTTGGGATCGTAAGTTTTTGCAAGCTCCCTTGCCATGATTTTTCTCCTTTCGCTTCTTAAAGAAAATGCAATCTCTGCGAAATAAAAAGCCCCTTGCACTCCTGTCAGGAATGCAAAGGGCGTAAATTACGCTGTACCACCTTTGTTTACAGAAAACACTCTTTCTTACTGCTGATGCTTTCTGCCTCATTACACCGTTTCGTGGATCGACGGGATGACTACACAGTTAAAACCTTCACCATCCGGCTCGGAAGCGACTTTCCGGGATCCTGCCTGCGGAAGCTCTCAGCCTTTAATGCTTCCTTCTCTGTCGGGTGGTTATCACGTACTCTTCTTCGTCACAGCCATATATAATATGTGCGCAGTTTATTGCAATAATTGTGACTAATGATAGGTGATAGTAACTGTTTTGTCAAGAAAAACAGGGAAGGGTGAAATGTGGTATAGTATTATCGTCCCGGGCAAACCTTCGCGGGAATCGGTCCGGTCAAAAGGAGACTTTTATGTGGGCATTTGAAAGCGTATTTTATCAGATCTATCCCCTTGGATTCTGCGGGGCTCCCTTCGAAAATGACGGTGTTTTGGAGCACAGGATACTCAAGGTAAAGGAATGGATACCTCATCTTAAGAAGCTGGGGATCACGGCTGTGTATTTTTCACCTGTATTCGAATCGGACACCCACGGATATAACACCAGGGACTACAACTTGATCGATACAAGACTTGGCACCAACGAGGATTTTGCAGATGTATGCCGGGCTCTGCATGCTGAAGGTATAAAGGTTGTGCTGGACGGGGTGTTCAACCATGTGGGTCGCGGCTTCTGGGCATTTAAGGATGTCCTGGAAAAAAGAGAGGGCTCTCCCTATGTATCGTGGTTTTCAAGGATAGCATTTGACGGGAATTCCAATTATAACGACGGCCTCTGGTACGAGGGATGGGAAGGCAATTACGACCTTGTAAAGCTCAATCTGTGGAATCCCGATGTGGTGAACCACCTTATGGATGCCGTATCAGGCTGGATCAGGGACTATGATATCGACGGACTAAGGCTGGATGTGGCCTACTGTCTTCCCGAAGACTTCATAAGAAGATTAAGATCCCATGTCGACGGGATCAAGAAGGATTTCTTCCTCGGAGGCGAGCTTCTCCACGGTGATTACAACAAATGGCTGAACGCCGGTCTTGACAGTGCTACAAACTATGAGTGCTATAAGGGAATCTTCTCAAGCATGAACAGCTATAACTGCTTCGAGATAGTCCATTCACTGCTCAGGCAGTTCGGTCCCGAGAACTGGACGCTCTACAAGGGACGTCACCTCTGGTCATTCGTGGACAACCACGATGTCACAAGAGCTGCAAGTGTGGTCAATAATGAGAAGCATCTCCCTCTCATGTACGGATTCATCTTCGGCATGCCGGGCATACCCATGATCTACTATGGCAGTGAGTGGGGTGAGAAGGCCAACAAGTCAGAGGGGGATCCCGCACTCAGGAAATGCTTCGATGCTCCACAGTGGAACAGCCTTACCGATACCATAAAAGCAATGGCAGAGGCCAAAAAGTCATCCGAGGCACTTAATTACGGAGATTTCAGATCCCTCGTTCTCACCAACAGGCAGTGTATATTCCAGAGATGCTCCGAGCATGAAAGAGTCCTGGTTGCCATTAATATAGATGAGAACGAATATACCGCCCATTTTGATGCAGGTTGCGGAAAGGCCGTTGATCTGATCACAGGGGAGGATTTTGACTTCGGTGGGGGGACCAGGATGCAGCCCTACAGCGTTAAGTTCCTTAAGTGCGAACATTGATAAGCCGCATGGTAAGCTGAGCAGCAACATACATTTGTTATTTTATAGAGCAGTTCCCTACGGACTGCTCTATTTTTTAGCGATTTTTATATGATTATGTCAACATGATGGTTGATGCATTTCTTATAATAACACTGTGTATTTTTATTTACATAATGGCCAAACCTATCTTCGCTTTGTTACATACAGTTACTAATGTGACGAAATAAATGATGCAAAATATCATGTGAAATATGACATGAGTGTTTTTAAACAACATGTCACAAAGTGAATAAACATCGTGATTTTCTTGATTATCCACCTTGTCCACAGACTTATCCACATTAGGAATTGACGTCAATTCCTTTTAAAAACACATGTAATATCATTAAATTATGACTGGCATAAAATCATACTAAGGCAACATAACCGGGCACCGGATCCGGGGCTGAAATTTTAGAATATTGTTCGTTATATTATATTATGTCTACCTATATGTTAAAAATTAGCCAAAAAGCAGGTTGAATGCCGATTTCAAAAATGACAGTAATGTCACATGGCGACAGTGTCGTCATATACAAAAAAACGGCTTCGGAGGGTATTTTACCCTTCCGAAGCCGGCTTATATCAGATTGCTCCCAGTTCCCGGAACTCAGAAATCCTTCCGACTTTCCCAGAATTCGGTGACGTCATCTCTGACATGTTCCAGATCGGTAATCTTTACCGAAGTCCACTCTCTGGGAAACAGTCTCTTATATCCGGTGCTGAGGAATCTCTTATCGAGCAGCACCACTATCCCTCTGTCATCCTCCGTCCTGATAACTCTTCCCGCAGCCTGGAGAACCTTGTTCATCCCGGGATACATGTAGGAATACTCATATCCGGACCCGGATTCGTGGCCCGGAGTCTCATATCCGTCATAGAATTCCCTCAAAATATCATGCTCCAGGTCAACTCCCGGTATTCCGGGCCCGACACAGATCACGCCGATCAGGGAATCTCCCTTAAGATCTATACCCTCCGAGAACATACCGCCCATAACACAGAAGCCTATCAGGGAGTCACTGTGTCCATCCTCCTCCGGTCCTGTCTCAAAGCACGCAAGGAAGTCTTCCTTCTCCGATTCCGTCATATTTTCCTGCTGCAGGAGCAGCTCGTCACCCGGTGTAAGGAATGCAGCCCGGTATATCTCATAGACCCTGTACATATAGGCATAGGATGGGAAGAATACCATGTAATTGCCCTTTTTGGGTCTTACGATCCGGGAGATATGATCCGCTGTCCTTAGGAATTCATCCTCCGATCTGTCCTTATACCTGGTAGTAACATCGGATGCTATGAATATGCCCCTGTTGGCCGGATCAAAGACAGATTCCGCATAGACCTCATAATCCTCCGGACTGCCTCCAAGAAGCCCTTTATAGTACTGTATCGGAAGCATTGTAGCCGAAAACAGCACCGAAGAGCGGCCCATTGCAAGGCACTCTCCTATCTTCCTTCTCGGATCGGTACAGAACAGCTTTACTATAAGCCCTGTCTCGCGGGAGTATGTATCATATATAACATAGTCGTCGCCCATGTCTTCAAATACTTCCAGAAAATCGGATATGCCAAAGTACAGGTCAAGGAGCTTATCCTTCAGCTTGCTCTGTATCATTCCGGGCTTTTCGCGCTCCTCCATATAATCGGACATGGTCTGATGCAGTCTTTCAAGGCTCTTTACAAGGTCCTCAATCCCCGTCTCATACTTATACCAGTCCTTCTCAAATCCTGCTATCACCGTATCCGTGCCGTAATCATCCCTGACCGCCTTCAGCTTTGAAAGAGTATTGCCTATACGGGATACGATCTTGCGGGAATATTCTTTTTTCACAAAAATACTGTCAACAGCGCCTTCAGATGACAGGGAGATCAGCTTCTTCAGTTCCTTCAGCTCCGACTCGCATGAACAGGCACTGTACATCTCTCTTGCCCTGGAAGGCAGGTTATGGGCTTCGTCAACAAGGAATATATATTCCTCGGAAGTACCGCTTTCAAAGAATCTCTTCAGCCTTGCATGGGGGTCAAAGAGGTAGTTGTAATCGCATATGATGCCGTCTGCAAAAAGTGCGGCATCCAGGGAAAGTTCAAAGGGACAGACCCTGTATTTTTCGGCGTATTCAAGGATCCTTTCCCTGGTAAAGGATGTGCCTTCGGATACAAGGGCATAGAGGGCGTCGTTGATCCTGTCAAAATGTCCCCTGGCATATCTGCAGCCTATGGGATTACAGTCTGTTTTTTCAAGGAAACAGATCTTCTCCTTCGCAGTAAGGGTCACGGTCTTGAACCTGAGTCCCCCGGCGCGGAGTATCTCAAAAGCCTCTTCGGGAGCGGTCCTTGTTATGGTCTTGGCGGTAAGGTAGAAGATGCGGTCACAGAGTCCTTCACCCATCGCCTTTACCGCGGGGAACAGCACGGATAGAGTCTTCCCGCAGCCCGTGGGCGCCTCGAGGTAGAGCTTCTTCTTCTCATATACGGTCTGATACACGCTCACCGCAAGATTTCTCTGGCCCGGCCTGTAATCATAGGGAAAGACCGTCTCCTTCACGGAACGGGTACGTATCTCATTCCATTCCCTTCGAAGGTCCGCCCATTTGCGGTATTTTCCCACAAGGTCATCAAACCATTTACCGACTTCGTCCCTCAGATGTACGGATTCAAAGCATCTTACGGTCTCATCGTCCATGTTGACGTATGTCATCCTGATGCCTATTTCCGGAAGGTCTTTATTTTCCGGAAGGGACATGTACATATGGGCATAACAAAGGGCCTGAGCCAGATGCACCGGCACAGGTTCCTTCATTTTCTCGATATTTCTGTATGTACCCTTGATCTCTTCGACAGTAACTCCGGGATCACTCCCTGAGTCCGTAAGAATGCCGTCAGCGCGGCCTTCGATCACAATATCGTATTTATCACCGGGAATGCGTATCCTGAGGGGAACCTCGGCACTGTAGCCGGTACCTCTCGACTGCTGGATCATGCGGTGAACTCTCCCGCCCTGAAGCATCACGTCAACGCCTGCCGGTCCCGCTCCGCTGTTGTCTATATCCCCGCTTCTGAGTATGAACTCGACGATCTCCCTGACCGATACGGTTATAACATCCCTGGTATCCTTATCAGCCATTTGAATCTCCGTCTGAAGAAGTGTCTGCTCCGGAAAATACCTTATCAGCCTTTAAGATACCTGCTGACAGGCTTTTAAAAACAGGTGCTTTTTTAAGGATGCCGAGGGTGAAGCCGAAGATGTTACTTCCAGCCCAGTCAATGATAACACCTGTTACAAACACGATGATCCCTGCAAAAACCGAAATTCCGATTATTGAGATAACGGTTGTTGCTTTACCGCAACCAAGCAGGGGCTGCCATGCATATCTGATGGAAAGATTCTCGTGGAGAAGGTAAACTCCCAGGGAGTATTTTCCAAGGAATGCGAACACCTTCCCGGCCTTTTCGGGGATCTTCAGCCTGAGGAATGCAAGGAAAAGTGACACAGAAGCAAAGAGCACCAGAAGGTGGTTGTAGGCATAGCTGATATTGAGGATATAGGACAGGCTTCCCGTCTTAAGATACACTTCCCTGAGAATGAAGGCTTCATTGGCTATAAGAAGCGCTCCAACCACGTACAGGATAAAGTAAACTGCAGCCCTTCTCCCCTTCCCGGGAAAGCGCCTGATATACACGGCAACAAAGTACAGGACGATGTACCACATGGCATCCATTCCGGACGCATCGGTGGTGAGCTGCGCGGGAACAACGGTCTTGATGATCACATGGAAAAACAGCAGTCCTGCAAGCAGAAGCTTCATCTGAGACCTGTTCATGGCCTTTGCCGCCATCCCCAGAACCGGCACAAGCAGGTAGAAGAATATATAAGCGGTCATGAACCAGTAGGTGTTCATGGAAACAGGAAGCAGAAGTCTCAGCAGGAAATATGTATTCACAGGTTCACTGCAGGTTCCGAGGGCTATCCCCGCAAAGCCTATGATGACCGAATAGAGCCATACTTTTGCAACCAGCTTAAGAAGTCTGCTGAGCCTGAAGGAAGTACTGTAGAGCAGATATCCGCTCATCAGCATATAGAGATTGACCGCAACTATGCAGAGTGCCTCCAGGATCCATGCAGCCGTATCCGCCGCGCTGAAAGTCCCACCGTCGGAAAGACTCTTCAGGATGCCCCCCTTGTCCAGAAAATGCAGTATTACCACCATTATCATGGCAGTGCATCTCAGGACATCCAGTCCGTAATTCCTTGTACATTTGTCGATTGCTGTCACTGTTTTTTTCATGTCAGGTCCATGTTTTCCTGCCGTTCAGGCCGGCGCATATCATGTCAGCTATCAGGCCGCTTTCTGATCGGTAATATATGCATGTTTCCTCTGCATAAGATAAATGCTGCAGGACGAAGATGCTTGCTGTCATGACTTTACCTGTACACTGCGAACATATCATCGGTGTAGCAGAGATCATATCCTTCTTTTTCGATGAAATCGTAAATAAGCGTCCACTTTTCCTCAAAGCCTTCCGGATCCGTACCCTTTAATGCCTCGGAATTCTCGTTCACACACAGGATAATGAGCGGCTTTTCATAATACATACCCACTTCGGAACTGTCACGCGAATCTGTTGTTTTGGCAGATATCTCATCAATCCCGGCTGCCATTTTTTCAACCCTGTAGCTCGCAAGATCCGGCCATGGATTGAATGCCGGCACCATCTGCAGGTAACAATGGAGAGACGGGATATTTCCAAGCGTTATAAGTTCCCGGTCCGACAGGCCGTTTTCCTCTATGAACAGGGATAATCGATCCAGGCTGTATGCCTTCTCATAGCTCATCCTGATACCATGAAGTGTTTCGTTGTATTCGACTATATAATCCCTGGGAGCTGCGGCACCGTTTTCAGCCTCCGCAAATGCAAAGTTCATTCCAAACATGAACTGCTGTACATAGAAGAAAAGCACCACTGCGACAATAACGCACTTGATACCGTAGAGCCAGGTGTTCTTGTTTTTCACAACAAGATCGTATACAGCCTTCATCGTAACGGGAAACCAGAAGAACATATTGTTGAAGGAATACAATATTCCGTTATTGCCTCCCAGGGAGGAGATCAGAAGAGAATAAACGGCAAGCACTGCAAGGAGCCTTTCTCCCGCTGTCATCTTCTGCATAAAAACAGGGATGCAATTAAAGATCAGCGCCATAAAACACATGGTCCCCACAAGTGCAAAAACGCAGTAGTAGGATTTGTAATTAAATGTAACAAAAGGATGCTCCCTGATCATCAGAAATAAAATGGAATCGACGGCAAGGATCGCGCCCAGAACTCTGGTCAGTATCAACAGCAGGCTTACTGTTTTTTCAGAACCAAGCTTTTTGAACTCAGGCTTTCCTATGCGTTCATCAAGCCATACCGCAAGCGTATATACTGCACCGCCGCCGAGCCCGAAGATCATAAGTCTTGAAACCCAGTAAATCTGGGCGATATAGGCGGTTGCGACATTAATCACCATATCGACAGCGCTGTAACCGGATGCAGTCTCGGGAACAGCAAAAAGCTCTGTTATAGCGGAGATATACTGAGGTGCTCCATATCTTATGGCAAGATAGATAAAGAAGACCAGAAAAGCCAGCACATATCCAAGGAAAAAGCACACGCTGCGGAGCATCGTCTTTTTCAGGATCTCAACTCTTGAGGGATGCTTCATGCCCTCGCTCTTAATGAACGCTTCCCTGAACTCGAAAAATCCGTACATCCATATGGCAAGTATAAGAGATGCATGGGGAAGATTCGAGAACCTCACAAATACCCCAAGCCCGCATATTCCGCCGGACATCGCAATGGTAAGAGGTTCATCCTCCATGATACCGCGATATAATAGAATGCATGATAAGGTTATCACAAAATAGGTGAGATACT
>JAEEGG010009173.1_pt1 | contig 22244 bp, 17 predicted proteins | sample 9134161 | NCBI WGS metagenome assembly JAEEGG01 (sample SAMN16246543, study PRJNA631951) | gut metagenome | biome: gut microbiome; feature: rumen; material: CR-attached | host: Bos | place: Iran: Karaj | collected 2018-10
TGTACCAGCATATTTTGCTCTCTTAAGGTCGCGAGCCAAGTCGAGCATATACTGAATCTCTTTTGGTGTGAAGTCCAATAACTTCAGGAAACTTCTGTTTCTTAAATTAAAAGCCATAACTAATTTTATTTAAAGTACTTTAAAAAATTATTTCACTATTCTTGTTCCTGCGTCGGGGTTGCCGAGCTGTCCTGCTTCGGTTATGATGCAAGATTTTCCACCGTTTTCAACGAAGTACAATGCAGCACGAATCTTCGGTGCCATACTACCTTCGGTAAAGTGACCTTCGGCAAGGTATTTCTTTGCTTCCTCAACAGTGATGGTGTCCAACTGCTTTTCTTCCGGAGTGTGGAAGTTGAGGCAAACCTTTGGAACATCGGTGAGGATGTAGAACTCGTCGGCACCAATCTGTATTGCCAGAAGCGACGAAGCCAAGTCCTTGTCGATTACTGCGTCTATTCCGTGGTATTCACCCTTGTCGTTTACATAAACAGGGATTCCGCCACCACCGACTGTAACAACAATGTTACCCTTTTCGGCAAGGTCCTTTACAATGTCCTTGTTGTTGATTTCGATAGGTTTAGGCGATGCTACGACCTTTCTCCATCCTTTGCCTTTCGGGTCCTTTGCGTAGGAGTCCTGCGGATTCTTTGCCTTCAAAGCGTTCATTTCCTCTTCGGTGTAGTATGGGCCGATAGGCTTGGTCGGATTTGCAAAGCCCTTGTCGTTCTTGTCAACAACAACCTGAGTTACCAAGGTAACGATGTTCTTGTTAAGCTTCTGGCTTGTGAGTACGTTCTTGAACTGCTGTTCGATAACGTATCCGATGAACCCCTGCGAGTATGCGCCGCACACTGCCAGTGGCATTTCGGGAAGTCCGTAAACCTTTTCGCCGGCATTGTTCTGCAGAAGGATATTTCCAACCTGCGGACCGTTGCCATGACCTATAACTATATTGTAATCGCGTTTTACGAGATCCAAAAGACTCTCGCAAGTCTTGTAAACATTTGATTCCTGTTCTTCTATCGTGCCTTTTTGTCCTGCTCTAAGCAGAGCGTTTCCGCCAAAGGCAACAACTGCCAATTTCTTGTTCGACATATTGTTTCTATTCTTTAAAATTTGAAACCGCAAAACTATATTTTTTTTATCAAATGCCAATAGTGTTTTTCAGCATTGTTTTTTGTCGGATTGTCTTGTCGCTTTACTGGCTAAAAGCCTTGTTTCTACTCCTTTACAACCTTATACACTGACGGCAGGCTGCTCTCCTCGCTGTAAATCCTTAAAATATACACACCATCCTCAAGTCCTTCCACATCAAATTCCGCTTCGTAGCCGTTCACTTCCTTGCGCATAACAAGTTGTCCCGTAACGGAATAAAACTCCACTGCCGAAACAAAGCCGTCTGAATTGATGTTGAGAAAACTCTTTGTCGGGTTAGGTCCAATGTCGTATACAGGTTCGGCAAGCACACGAAGGTGTATGTCGAAAATGGTATCGCAAGCAGTCTCGTGAAGCACGGCAAATGAGTAGTTTCCTGTGGAATAGAACGTGTGGTCGCCGACAGTGACGAAGTTTGGCACAACGGTGTCGATGGTTTGTGTTATTTCGCACTTAACGAAATCGGCAATGAATGTTGAATCGCTTGTAACAACAATAGTTCGCGGACTGGACTCGTCGCCATCGTTCCACGAAACAAAGCTGTAGCCAGAATTTGGCATTGCAAGAATTTCCACGGTATCACCATCGTAGTAAGTTCCACCACCCGAAACGGAGCCGTAAGCATCGTTGTTTGCCAAAACTGTAATCGTGTAGGTTGGAATTTCCTCGAATGTCGCTTCAATTGTGTGGTTTGTCGTCACATTCGTGAAAGTGTAAACGCCATCAATTAAATCGGCGGTAACATCCAAATCGTCAACCAATACGCTTGCAATGCGATAGTGTTCGTTAGGTGTGATTGAAAATGTCTGGTCTTCGCCTTCATCAACCGAAACTTCTCCGCTTGGTGCGATTGTTCCGCCTTCATCGGCAGTTGCTGTAATTGTCTTTATTGCCCTGAAGCTTGCTGTAAAAGTGCTGTCGCCGGCAACGACTATTGTCCTTGGGTTGTCCTCGTTGCCATCGTTCCACGTCAGGAAGCGATAGCCATCATTGGGTGTTGCAACAAGCACTACTTCCGTATCGCAAGTGAAACTTCCGGATCCAGTAACATCTCCCATGCTCGCATCATCTGTTTCCACCTCAATATTATAATGAGTTGTTTGCTCGCTTCGAATGTTTGCAAACCGATTCCACTGATTGGCGCTTCTGTAACTGTCGATTGTTGCACATGGAATCCATACATTCACCGTTTGATAAAGTGCGTTACTAACAAGATTTGGCCCAAGAAATGGTGGCGTGATTGACAATGAATATATATCGGTAATACTATCGCAATTGTAGAACGCTTCAAATCCTAGTGTATCAATTGAATTGCCCAGTGTTACAGAAGTTATTCCGCCACAATTACTAAACGCATACATTCTAATAATTTTTACAGAATTGGGTAATACTAAATCTCCCGTAAGACCGCTACACCTAGCAAAAGCAGCATTTCCAATGAATTGCACCGAATCAGGGATTATCAATGTGCCAGTCAAACCGCTACAACCAGTAAATGCTTGTGTTCCAATATTGACAAGCGAATCCGGAAGCCTCATCTCGGTCAGTTCAGTACAGTCTAAAAACGCTATCTCGGGAATAATCTTTACATTTTCGCCAAAATTCACGGTTGATACTGGAGAGGCAAACAATGCAGATCCATGTTCGCCACCCATAATTGTGCAGTTTCTAGCATTGAAGTTGAGTGTTTGCAGTGCTCGGCAATATCCAAATGCCAAGTTCCCAATACTTGTTATGGAATCGGGGATTGTAACCTCTGTCAGCGTACTACAATCATAAAATGCATAATCTGGAATAATTTTAACTTTTTCGCCAATATTCAAAGACTCCAATGATGTACAGCCGCCAAAAACCGGAGATGTAAGGTCTCCCATTGTTGTACAGTTTGTTGCATTGAAGTTAATTGTAGATAGGCTGCTACAACCTTCAAATGCTTGATTTCCAATAAATGTTATAGGTTCTGGAATTGTTATTTCGGTCAGACCGCTGCAATCATAAAAAGCACCTGAACCAATGCTGGTAACGGAATTGGGAATTGTAATTTCTGCAAGTCCGCTACAAAAAGAAAAAGCTCCTCCAGCAATTTTTTGTATTCCTTCTGGTATAGCGTATGAGGTGGCGTAGTTTTCTGGGAAATAAGCGAAACAAGTAGCATTATATAGAGGTTCTGTCAGACCGGAACAATTAACAAATGCCTGGCTTCCAATTTCAGTTACCGAAGTGGGGATTGTTACTGCAGTCAGTCCGAAACAATGAGCAAATGCATAATCGCCAAGGCTTGTAACGGAGTATGTAACACTATTATACTCAACTGATTCGGGAATTTCGAGGTCACCAGTAGGCTCAGTATTATACCAAGGTTGCCAGTCATTTTCGCTTACAACTTCCACAGTATAAGGCTCTTCGTTTGAGGTAATATAGTAGAATAAGGTTTGCCCGCTACTGCATACTGCCGAAAAGTCGTACTGTGCCCTTGTGAAAGTAGCCTCTGCAATTTCGCTGTCGTCCATGCCATCCATTATTGCAATTGCCTTAATGGTCGTTGTGGTGTTGAGTGTAAAAGGTCCCTCGTATAATGTCGATTCTGCTGACGGGTCGTTACCATCAATAGTGTAGTAGATAGTTGCGCCATCGGTTTCACAAGTTATTGTTACTTCAACAGATATATTATATTCACCGCCATCAGGAGTAAAAATAGGTGTCCCGACTGTATCCGCCATTGCATAGTTTGCCAGCAATGTAGTAATTAATATCAGCGCTAATGTATATAATTCCCTCATTCTTTATTATTTATCAATATTAATTGCATTCTACAAATGCCTTGCAAAAATAACACATAGGTATAAGAATACAAAATGTAAATGCTGTTTTTCGCGATTAATCATTGAACCTTCTGCTCAGCGTAGCTAATAGTTGAACATTGAATCGTTGAACATGGAACGTTGAACATTGAATCGTTGAACATGGAACGTTGAACATGGAACGTTGAACATGGAACGTTGAACATGGAACGTTGAATCTTTGAACGTTAAACATTGAATCTTCAAATTTTCAACCTTTAGCTCGGCGAAGCCAATTCTTCAAATCATCTCCACCTTCCCTTTCGGCACCATTTTTGTTTTATACCTCGCATTGTTCAAAAGTTAAGTTTTTTTTATAAGTTTTAATGGCAGCCGTAAAAATATAATGACTATCTTTGCGAACATTTTATTATTAGGTAGAAATTTAATTAAATTAGTAACAACAAATAAAATTTATTTTGAATATGAAGACTTTAGTTAAAGTATTATGCGTTGCAATGGCATTGTTGGTGTCGTTCTCAGTAAGCGCACAGAAAAAAGAAAAGGCTTTCGCAGGAATTATCAAGTATGCAATCACTTATGAAGATTTGGATCCGCAGTACAAAGGTCAGGTTCCGACTGAAATGATAACATACGTTAAGGACGGAAAGTTTAGAATGGACCAGGTTTCTCCAATGTACACTATGGGTTCAGTAGTCCTTGAAGATGGTAGCGCAATCGTTCTTATTGATGTTATGGGCCAGAAGCTCGCTACACAGCAGTCAAAGGAAGACATCGAAAAGGCTAAGGCAGACGCAAAGGAATCGGGCGACTTGAAGGACTCGGAACCGGTAGTTGAGAAAACCGACGAAACCAAGACAATTGCTGGTTACAAGTGCACCAAGTACAACGTTACCACCGATGGTGAGACCATGGAGGTTTTCGTAACAGAAGACATTCCTATGCCGGCAAGCTACTATGAAAATTCGCAGGTTAAGGGTGTAAAGGGTGTTCCGATGGAATACACAATGTCGGCTAATGGCATGAACATGACAATGACCGCAAAGGAAGTTAAGAAGGGCGGCGTAAATAACTCTATGTTCATGATTACCGACGACTACCAGAAGGTTTCTCCTGAAGATTTCGCTAAGATGCTCGGTGGCGGTATGTAGAAAATATTTTAAGGCAGAAAAATCCTCGAAAGGGGATTTTTTTGCTTGTTATGGAATGAAAGAATGAATTGAATGTTAGGTAGATCCAAGAAAAAGAACAAGGTCGAAGCCGATAGCCCAAAGGACGAGGGCAAGGCAAAAAAGCCTGATGCCAAGAAAAAAGGCAAGGAATCCGACAGTGATGACGAATCGAAGGTGAAACGCTCTGACCAGATAAAAATCAGCATCGGCGTTTTACTTTTGGCGTTTGTTATAATAATGATTGTATCGTTCATTTCCTATTTCTTTACGTGGGAAAGCGACCAGTCGTTGTCGAACTACGGATTTTTCGAGGCTTTGTTCAATTCCGACATACAGGTCGAAAACAAAGCTGGGAAACTGGGCGCCATAATCGCAAATTTCTTTATTCGCGATACATTCGGTATTGCATCTTTTGCAATATTGGCAATGTTGGTGGTAATAAGCCTTAGACTTTTGAAAATAAGGAAAGTTCGCATATTGCCGTTCATTATAAAGAGTGCGGTTATTATGCTTTGGCTCAGCATTGCATTGGCGTCTGTTTTCAAGGATAGCTTGTTTATGCTCGGTGGCAAGCACGGATATTTTCTTTTCAAGGGTATGTGCAATTTGGTAGGAGGAATTGGGGCTTACTCCATTATTATTGTACTCGCTCTGTTCATCGTGATTTTCTGTTTCGAAAATTCCGTGGTGGGAATAAAGAAAATTCTGGAAAGAATTTCCGCTTTCAAAATTAAGGATATTAAGAACAAGCTTGGCGACGAAGACGAAACTCCTGCCGGCCAGCAGAATCCAGCAGAACCAGTAAAGCCTATCGATCCTATACTACCGATTGAAAATACAAACGAACAGGTTGACGAAGCCGTAACAGACGAGCCGCCTGTAGTTAAAGACGAAGAGGAAACATCAAACACGATAGAACTCGAACATGATGGAGTCGACAAATCTAGTAAAAAGGAAGTTCCTAATGACCTCGACCTTGAAATAAATACAGGTGCAGAAGAACAGAATGTGGATGCTCCTGTCGATGACATTATAGGAGAGGTGGAAGAAGATGTTTTGCAGAAATCCGATGATAATGCAGAAGTAAGTCTTGATATAACCAAACCAGAAGAGGAGCCTCAGGCATCTCCAGAGGATTGGAATAATTTGCCAGACTACGATCCTACCAAAGATCTGGAGTTCTACAAGTTCCCGACTGCCGATTTGCTACCCGACATACAGCCAAAGGACAAGCTTTCGGACGAGGAAATGAACAAGCAGCTCAATGCTAACAAGGATAGGATTGTGCAGACGCTCAGCGACTACGGAATTGCAATATCGAAGATTTCGGCGACCGTAGGTCCTACAGTAACTCTGTACGAAATCGTTCCTGCACCTGGAGTGAGAATCTCAAAGATTAAGAATCTGGAAGATGATATCGCTTTGAGCCTTTCGGCATTGGGAATCCGTATTATTGCGCCTATTCCTGGAAAGGGTACCATTGGTATCGAAGTGCCTAATCCCAAGCCCGAAACGGTATCGATGAGGTCGGTGATAGTTTCTAAGAAATTTCAGGAGTCAAAGTATGACCTGCCTGTGGCGCTAGGAAAGACAATCACCAACGAAACATACGTTTTCAACCTCGCCAAGACTCCACACTTGTTGGTGGCAGGTGCAACCGGACAAGGTAAATCTGTAGGTATCAATGCGATAATTGCATCATTACTATACAAAAAGCATCCATCGCAACTGAAGTTCGTCCTCGTCGACCCAAAGATGGTGGAACTTTCGATTTACAAGGCAATCGAAAAGCATTACCTTGCAAAATTGCCAGGCGACAATCCTGCAATCATTACCGATGTTTCGAAGGTTACCGAGGCGATGAACTCTCTCTGCATACTCATGGACGAGCGTTACGAACTTCTTACCAAAGCAGGATGCCGTAACATCAACGAGTACAACGAAAAGTTCATTAAGCGCAAGCTCAATCCCGAAAAGGGACACTACTATATGTTCTACATTGTGGTAGTAATCGATGAGTTTGCCGACATTATTGTACAGGAAGGCCGTCAGGTGGAAACTCCAATTTCGCGTCTGGCAGCAAAGGCGCGTGCAATAGGCATACACCTTATTGTTGCAACACAGCGTCCATCCACCAATGTAATTACAGGTGTAATCAAGGCAAACTTCCCATCAAGAATTGCATTTAAGGTTACAAACTATATAGATTCGAAGACCATTCTCGACCAGACTGGAGCAAATCAGCTTATCGGACGAGGCGACCTTCTGATTTCGTACGGTGGCGAAATAACGCGTGTCCAGTGTGCATTTATCGATACGCCAGAAGTTCAGAGCCTTGTCGATTTCATTAGTGCTCAGCAAGGATATGCATGCGTATACGAGTTGCCTGAAGTGAAAGGTGAAGGAGGAGAAGGTGGCGACAGCGCTGCAACTCTCGACCCCAACAATCGCGACCCGCTGTTTGACGAGGCAGCAAGGCTTATTTGCGAATCGCAGCAAGGTTCAACTTCAATGCTTCAGCGCAAGTTCAGCATTGGCTACAATAGGGCAGGAAAGATAATCGATCAGCTCGAAGCGGCGGGTATAGTTGGACCGTACGAAGGTAGCAAGGCAAGGCAAGTACTTTACGATATTACATCTTTGGAACGATATTTGGAAGTGCTGCACGGAAATAATTAGTAGAATTTAAAAATTTTGAATATGAAAAAAGTTACATTGTTGATTATAAGTTTGTTCGCTACTCTCTTGCTAGTAGCTCAAGGTTCTGTTCCCCAGATGGAAATACTTGATCAGGTAGCAGCAAAGACCGAAAAGTATGTCGGACTGAAAATAGATTTTACTTTATATGTCGAAAATTTGCATAATGCAAAACGTGATTCATACAAAGGAAATGCAATATACAAGACTGGCCTTTACAAAATGGACATTATGGGTCAGGTAGTTTATTCCGATGGAAAGACAAACTGGACATATCTAAGGGATGCCGAGGAGATTAGCATAACAAACAATGGCGACAACGAGGCTTTCATGACAAATCCGCAGGCAATTCTAAAGGACTATAAGTCGAAATTCAAGGTAAATTTCATTTCCGACAAGTTTGAGAAAAACAGAGCCTTATTGGAATTCGACTTTTTCCCGAAGCAGATTGAAAACAAGAAATATTCGAAGATTACAATTCGCATCGACAAGACCAAGAAGCAGATTTTCTCGGTTCGTTATGTTGGAAAGGATGGCGTAAATTATTTGATTGAGATTGACAAGATGCTTGAAAATCCGACAATTTCGGATTCCGAAGTTAAGTTCAGCAAGGCTTTGTATCCCGATGCCGATATAATTGACATGAGATAATGCACAGCATAAACATCAAAGGTAAGCTTTATGACTTTTCAAATCCCCGCATTATGGGGATTTTGAATTTTACACCCGACTCATTCAATCCTGCGAGCCGCGTGGTTGATAATGGCGAAATCAAAGAACGCATTGAAAAAATGTTTGCCGATGGTGCCGACATGATCGACTTTGGCGGAATGTCGACGCGACCAAACTGCGAGGTGATTTCTGCCGATGACGAATGGAATAGGCTCGTGCCGGCATTGGAGATTGTTGCAAGGCATTTTTCCGACCATATTTTCTCTCTCGATACTTTCCGTGCCGAGATTGCCCGTCGCGCTGTTGTCGATTATGGCATTTCAATAATAAATGACATAAGTGCTGGTGATGCCGATCCCAAAATGTTCGATGTCGTTGCCGACACTCATGCACCATATATTATTATGCATGGAGCACCAGATCCTACCGCATTGCACACCTGTACCGAATACAAATCGTTCATGAACGATATTCTGCATTTCTTTTCCGAAAAGGTAAATAAGTTGCATTCGCTTGGTGTTTCCGACATCATTGTTGATCCTGGATTTGGCTTTTCTAAGACAGTTGACCAGAACTACGAGCTAATGGAGCACCTTGGCGATTTCGACATTTTTGAGTTGCCACTGCTAGTGGGCATTTCGCGAAAGTCGATGCTTTGGCGGTATCTGAATATCACCGTGGAACAATCGCTCAACGGGACAACCGTACTAAATACAATTGCATTGACAAAGGGAGCAAGCATTCTTCGCGTTCACGATGTCACCGAAGCTGTTGAGGCATTGAAGATTTGCAAAAAACTGAATTTGTGCAGGTAAGGCTGACTGTATGTTGTTGCCCCCATTGCCGTTAAGGCTTTAAAGTTGGGGGAGCAAACAACCTACAGCCAATCGCCTTCTAGCCTAAAAATTAGTAAATCCAAAATCGTACTTCGTAAATCCAAAATTTCTCATTATCTTTGCCTTTTCTGCTCATGAGTCAGTTTCGCGAAATATTGCTGAAATACTGGGGATACGATGCTTTTCGTTATCCGCAGGAGGAGATTATCAAGTCGGTCTCGGAGGGAAAAGATACGCTTGGATTGATGCCAACTGGCGGAGGCAAGTCGATAACTTTTCAGGTATTCAGCATGGCAAATAGCGGGGTGTGCCTTGTCATTACTCCGTTGATTGCACTTATGAAGGATCAGGTGGCAAATTTGCAGAAACGTGGAATCAAGGCGGTTGCCATTTATTCGGGAATGACACAGCACGAAATAGAGGTGGCAGTTGACAATGCAACATACGGTGACTATAAGTTTCTGTATCTTTCGCCAGAGCGACTGAAGAACTATTATTTCCGCGAACGGCTCAAGGTCATGCATGTCAACTTGATAACGGTTGACGAGGCGCATTGTATATCGCAGTGGGGCTACGATTTTCGTCCGCCTTACCTTGAAATTGCCGAAATTCGCGAGATTCTTCCCGATGTGCCAGTGCTGGCTCTTACGGCAACGGCAACACCCGAAGTGGTTGACGACATTCAGGACAGGCTGAAATTCCCAGTACACAATGTCTTCCAGAAAAGTTTCGAGCGGAAAAATCTTGTTTACTATGTAATTAACACCGAGGACAAGGTTCGGAAACTTTTGTATATAGTAAACAAGGTGCAAGGTTCTGGTGTTTTCTATGTGCGCAATCGCAAAAAGACGCGTGAGTATGCCATGTTGCTTCAGCAGAACGGAATTTCGGCAGATTTTTACCATGCTGGCTTGTCGGCGCAGGAACGTTCCGAAAAGCAGGAGGCTTGGCAGAAGAATCAGATTCGCATAATGGTTTGTACCAATGCTTTCGGCATGGGAATCGATAAGCCAGATGTGCGTTTGGTGATTCACCTTGACTTGCCCGATTCGCCCGAAGCTTATTTCCAGGAGGCAGGACGCGCAGGCAGGGACGGCAAAAGGGCATACGCTTTTCTGCTTACCAACAATGCCGACAAGGCGCAGGTCAAGAAGAACATAACAACCTCGTTCCCCGAGTTGTCAAAGGTGAAGGAAGTTTATTCGGAGGTGTGCAGTTATCTTGGTATTCCGTACGAATGTGGTGCAAATCAGGATGTTCCTTTCGATATATTCAATTTTTCTGCACATTCGCACATAGATGTGCTAACCGTGCATAATTGCCTGAAGACCTTGGAGTTTGCTGGTTTCCTTGAATATACAGAAGACACCAATACGGTTTCGAGGGTGATGTTTGAAGTTAGACGCGACGACTTGTATAAATTCCAGATAGAGAACAAGAATCTTGATGAGTTCATAAAGTTGATATTGAGGATGTACACGGGCCTCTTTACCGATTTTGTGAATGTTAGCGAAGAGTATATAGCAAAGAAGGCTGGCATATCGGAGCAGTCGGTTTATGAATACCTGAAGGCGCTGGCAAAACAGGGCATAATCAGTTATATTCCTAAGACAAACAGGCCGTTGATTCGTCTGCTGATGGAAAGGCATCGCGAGAATGACATGTTTTTCGATATGCAAGCTCTTAAATCACGCAAGGATAGGGTAGTGTCGAAGATGGAGGCTATGCTTCGCTATGCTACTAGTGATAACAAATGTCGCAGTCAGCAACTATTGGCATATTTTGGCGAGACGGATGTTGACAGGTGCGGAGAATGCGATGTATGTCAGCGTCGTAACGAATTGGGCTTGAGCAAATACGAGTTCGATATTGTGTTGGAAAAAATAAAGCGCATTGTGAACGAATCGCCTTGCCTTTACAATGAATTGATAGATAAGGTTGGCGAAGATGAAAACAAGACGATAAATGTCATAAAGTGGCTATTCGACAATCAGAAGATATTGTATAACAGTGAACGAAAAATAATTTGGCATAAATAAATGAATATGAAGAGATTGGTAATTATATTGGCTATTGTGCTTCCTGCATTTGTTATAAGTACAACAAGTTGCGGACCTAGCAGGACCGACCTTGAGTGGGAGGGCGTGATGAAAGGCTATTGGAAGCCATTGAACGAGGATACAGGTGAACTTTGCACATCGATACCTTATTTTCATTTCGGAGATAATGCAAATGGCTCATCTAAATACTACAAATATGACTATACGGATACAATGAAGTGGGAAATCCGTCGCAAGCAGCTGAACATATATTACGAAAAGGCTGTAGAGGGTTATTATATCGGTTATAACCAGTATAATAGTCGCGCGCTGATGCATGTTCGTTCTGTATCTGAAAACGAGGTAAAAATATCGCAGTTGTACAACAGTGGAGTGCAGTCCGACTACAAGTTGGTACGCATAACGCCTGAGGAATATTATTCCGTATATACAGGTGATGTGGACACTACACAACATGGTGGAAGTCATCCGATTGACAATACATTTTAAGGGAAACAAAAAACATAAAGAAAATGAACATTTTGGTATTAGGTTCAGGCGGTAGGGAACATGCATTGACATGGAAGATTTCGTCAAGTTCCAAAGTCGACAAGTTGTATGTTGCGCCAGGAAATCCAGGAACAAGTGCAATAGCTGAAAATGTGGCAATTAAAGCAGATGATTTTGATGCTGTAGCCGATTTTGTCCGCAAGGCAAATATAAATATGGTTGTAGTTGGACCGGAAGATCCTTTGGTAAAGGGTATTGTTGATTATTTTGCATCGAAGCCAGAATTTGCCGACCTTATGGTTATTGGTCCCGATAAGTTTTCGGCACAGCTCGAGGGTAGCAAGGAGTTCGCAAAGAAGTTCATGATGAAATATGGCATTCCAACGGCAGGATTCCTTTCGGTTACATCCGAAAATATTGCTGATGGCGAGCGATTCCTTGAATCAGTAAAACCACCATACGTGCTTAAGGCGGACGGACTTGCTGCTGGCAAGGGCGTGCTTATAATTGACAATATTGATGAAGCGAAGCGCGAACTGAGAAATATACTTGGCGGAAAATTTGGCAATGCTGGCAACAAGGTTGTGCTTGAGCAGTACCTTGATGGAATCGAATGTTCTGTCTTTGCAATTACAGATGGTAGTTCGTATGTACTTCTGCCCGAGGCAAAGGACTACAAGCGTATAGGTGAGGGAAATACTGGATTGAATACAGGAGGTATGGGTTCGGTTTCGCCAGTGCCGTTCTACGATGAGGATTTTGCTCGCAAGGTCGAGGAAAGAATAGTGAAGCCAACCATTGATGGTATTAATGCTGAAGGCATGGACTATCGTGGATTTGTTTTCTTTGGTTTGATGAATGTGGATGGCAACCCGTATGTGATTGAATATAATGTTCGTATGGGCGATCCCGAAACCGAGTCGGTAATGCTTCGCATAAAGTCCGATTTGGTGGAATTGCTTGAGGCTGCGGCCATGCGCAAGCTTTCGGGTATGACAGTGGATTTTGATAAACGTTCCGCAGCAACTGTTATGATGGTGTCGGGTGGTTATCCTGAAGCGTATGAAAAAGGTAAAGTCATCAGCGGATTGGATGCCGTAAAATCGAGTGTATGTTTCCATGCGGGAACAAAAATGTCTGGTGATGATGTAGTTACTTCGGGCGGTCGAGTAATTGCATTAAGCAGTTACGGTGATACAATTTTTGATGCACTAAAGACATCGTATGAATCGGCCGGTTGCATTTCGTTTGACAAGTGCTACTATCGTACCGACTTGGGTTTTGACTTGAAATAGGAATATTTAGATGCTAAGGTTGCTGAAATCGAATAATCCTGCCAATTATCTGCTGATATTTATAATCATGGCGGCATTGTGGGCGTACAAGTTCATTGCTATGCCTACGGCTGTGGATGGAGGAGGAATGCAATCGTATTTTTTCAGGTTTTTGTACGAAGCATCTTTGTATCAGTACATTTATACAGCATTTGCATTTGCGTTGGCTTTTGCTTTCGCTTGTTATGCGTCGAAGATAAATTTCCGCTACCAGATAGTTGAGTCTGGTTATCAGTTGCCATCATTGTTTTTTGCCTTGCTGACAGGAAGCATAATAAATGCACAAAGGTGCATACCCGAAATGGTTGGAACACTATTTTTGGCGTTGGCTGTATTGAGGATTTTCGGCATGTACAACAAGCACGAAGATTTGCCAAGAAGTCTGGATGTAGGCCTTTTGTTTGGTCTTTCGATTATATTTGCCTACAAATATGTTCTTCTATTACCTGCGCTTATTGTTATTGTTGCCATTGTCAAACCTTTGTCGTGGCGCGACTTGGTTTCAATGTTTGTCTCCTTGTTATTTGTCGTGGGTGTTGCCTTTTGTATGGTATGGCTATATGGCGACTGGGAGGAACTTCTTTCTTCAGTAAAGTCGGAAGCATTGAAATTGGTAATAGGCGAAAAGTATAATTACCTCAATTATCTTTTTGGACTTCCGGTGCTTTTTGCTGTTTTAGTATCGCTACTATCGGTGTTTGTGCTGAAGGTATTTCGTAAGACTGCCGAAATGAAGTATTACCATTCTTTATTATTCCTGACTGCATATTCGGGGATTTTCATGCTTTCGCCTTTTTCGTCCAACGAGTCGGTATGGCTTATGTATTTCCCATTGTGCTATTTGCTTTCGAATATAATTGTTAACTCTCGCCGAATTGCTATTCAGCGACTTGTATTTTATGGATTGCTAATCTGTATAGTTGTTTCGCAGATACTGCAGGTTATGTATTTCGACAGGATTTTTTAGGATATGAATACACAAGAATATTATCTGGATTATTTCAAGACAAGTCTTTCTCGTTTTTTGGATGAGGTAAAAAGCGAACCGAAGTACCTTTATGAACCAGTAAAGTATGCCTTATCGGCAGGTGGGAAGCGGATTCGTCCGGTTTTGTGCCTAATGTCGGCTGAGATGTTTGGGGCAAAGGCCGAAATGGCTGTTGATGCTGCGCTCGGTTTGGAGGTTTTCCATAATTTTACCTTGCTTCACGACGACATAATGGACAAGTCGGACATGAGGCGTGGCCGTCCAACCGTGCATAAGAAGTGGACAGAAAACATTGCTATCCTTTCGGGCGACCTTATGTCGCTTGTGGCTTGTCGTTGTGCATCTAAGACAGCAACTAACAGCAAGGCGGTTCTTGATGTATTTTTGCAGACGGCAATTGAAATTTGCGAAGGTCAGCAGTACGACATGGACTTTGAAACCGATGATAATGTTACCGTAGATGACTACATGAAGATGATAAACCTGAAAACCGCTGTACTGCTTGCAGGAAGCCTGAAGATTGGTGCTCTTATAGCCAATGCTTCACCTGACGACTGTGAAAATGTTTACCAGTATGGCCGTTATGCTGGACTTGCATTTCAGTTGCAGGACGATTTGCTTGATACATACGGTGATGCGAAGGTTTTTGGTAAGCCTATCGGTGGCGACATTGCCGAAAACAAAAAGACATTTTTGCTAATCAATGCCATGAACAAGGCAACAGGCAATGCGAAGTCGGAACTATTGGCATGGCTATCGAAGGAAAATTTTGACAGAACAGAAAAGTACAATGCTGTGAGAGCAATATATGATAGCTTGAAAATCAAAGATTTGACAATTGCGAAGATTGATGAGTGCTATGCTATTGCCGATAGTTATTTGCAAAAAGTCGGTTTGCCGGAATCGCAGAAAAGCGTACTTCGCTCATATATGGATTCGATGAGGTCGAGAAACTATTAAGGCATTATATATGTGTTGACACATAATATTTTTTTGTTTAGGCCTCTTTGTCATTCCGTAAGACAAAGCGAACAGCAAAAGGAACGGCGCTTGTGAGCCTGTCTGTACGGAATCTCCTGTCGAAAATGATTTCGGGTGGAGATTGTTCGCTTTGCTTCACGAGGCTGTTGCGTTCCGCACAGTTGAACAATATTACGCTCCCCGTTCCGTATCGCGTTATTGTTCTAACTTGCGGAATGACTGAAGCGTGGCAAAATTTAGTCAACTAGTATATAGTTCCCAACTATTAAGGCATTATTTTCCGTATTCAACATTATCTTCAGCGGCAATTCTGATTTCAGATTCCTCTGGAATGTCGTAGGAGATAGGTGTCGGAGACAATTTTCGATGTAGTCGTTCTGCAATCTTGTCGGCTACGGCTTCTGCTGCGTGTGCATGGTTTAGTTCGCATTCCCATACAACAATGACTTCCCATCCCAATTCACCTAATTTCCAGTAGTTTTCTAAGTCGCGTTGGCGGTTGCGTTTGATTTTGCTTTGCCAGAATTCGGTGTTTGTTTTTGGCATAGTGGCTATTTTGCAGTCAGGGTGGTGGTGCCAGAAGCAACCGTTCACGAATATAACAGTCCCATATTTCCGCAGTACGATGTCGGGCGTTCCGGGAAGTCGCTTGTCGTTTGTGCGATAGCGGAATCCTCTTGCAAACAGAGCCTTGCGAAGCTTAACTTCGGGCTTCGTGTTTTTAGAGCGGATTTTCGACATTATGTCGGAGCGTTTCTCGGTGCTGAAGATGTCGGTCATGGGTAGGTTCGATAATTTGATAATTTGAAGATTTGAAAATTTGCTTGAGCGAGCTAAAGGTTGATAATTCGTAGCGACGCGGCATGCCACGTCGCCACAGATTATCAATTGTTCATTATCCATTATTCATTTTATAAGTTTCTGTTTTCACCCATTCTGCCCATTCGGTTGGTGTTTTGGATTTGTCGAAGGTGGTATAGGGGATAGGCTTGCCAATTGTCAGAGAGATTGTTTGCCCGCGTTGTTTGAACATTTCATCCACGAGGAAAAGCATCTCGATGTTGAATTTTATTTTCAGTCGTTTGCGCCAATTGGCAAGGCGGTAGAAGGAGTTTGAGTTTCGTCCGCCGATGTAAATCGGAATTATGTCGCGCTGGTATTCTACGGCTTTGTTTATGAAGTTTTTCTGCCATTGCAGGTCAACGATTTTGCCTTTGATTTTTCGCGAGCATAGCCCAGCAGGAAAATACAAAACCTGTTTGTCGGATGCGTAGAGTGCGTTCAGTTGTTCGGCGTTGTTGCGCGACTGTTTGCCGACTTTGTTGATGGGAATAAAAACTGGACGCAATGGTTCCAAGGCCATCAGCAAGTCGTTGACAACAAACATGAAGTCGCTGAATTTTTCATCGATTGTCTGCATCATGACAAGGCTTTCGAGTCCGCCAAGCGGGTGGTTGGCAACGAAGATGAAGCGACCTTCCGAGGGTATGTTTTCCAATCCAATGACTTTGCGTTTCAGTTCGAGGCATTCAACGCCAATGTTCACAAAGTCGATGCCTGTTGCTCCGTTTGCTATGGTAAGTATTTCGTTTACATCGTTTTCATGGACTAGACGCCTCAGAATATTTACGACGAAGCGAGGTGTTTTCTTTGCCAATTTCGGACTTTTTGTCCTGATTATTTCGGCAACATCAACTCTCATCGGTTTGTTTTCTGACATCGTGCAATTGTTTGTCGGCAAAGATAATTCAATTTGTGATTACTGTGAAAGAGAAAACCGTTTTGACTATTTCAACGCTTCCATATAATATCTTTCGCATTGTTCGGCACTTACATTTATCTGCGTTATTATGTCGTTCACAAGGTCGCAGACAAAGAGCGAATGTGTGTCGAAAATGAACATTGTGGCGTATTTTGTTGCGTTTCCCTGCTGTATTTCGATGGTGTAGTCCATTGTTTGCGTAGCGTATTCGAGCGAAAGTTCGTCCTTCGAGAATACAAACAGCCCGAATTCGTGGAAGCTGCCGTAAAAACCGTTTGCCACCTTGCACACTTTGCTTTCGATTATGCGCTTGAGCGGAATTGCCAGCGACCAGAATTCTTTTTCGACCTTACCCATCAATCTGCGGTGGATACCGTAGCTATAGCCGTAGCGCCTGATGCGTTCGATGTCGCTATCGGAAATGTCATCGGCACCAGCCATGTCGGTGATGAGCGAAATTGCATCGTCGCGACCGGTAACCATTGCACGGGTAACTTCTATGCCGATGCTGGCATCGTTGTCCTGCAGGTCGGGGCGGTCGCGGTTGACAAGGTTGGTGTATTTTTCACCAAGCAAATCGACTAGCACAATCTTGGCGTAACGCTCGAAGAATGTTGTGTCGAACTTTGGCAAAAGCGATATGATTTTTGTTTCGTTCATAGGTCACAATATTTTTTTCAGCCACAATTCAAGCACAGGGTCGGCAATGAAAGTGCCAGAAGTATCAAAGTCGATGAGTTCCTTGTCGGTAAGCGATGTTTTTATTCTTGCTATGTTGCTGTAAGTTCCGAGCGAGTATGTTTCGCGGATTTCCTTTATTCCGAAATCTTTACTTACACCATCGAGCAGTGCGCGGAGGAAATTTGTCTGGTACGAAGTAAGACTTTCTGTTTGCTGCAGGAAAAGTTGGGTGTTTTCTTTTATAAGGTCATCCACCGACCGTTTGAAAATATCATCTGTTACATCTTTGTCGGTGTTTAATAGTGTAAGCCATGAAAGTTGCTGAACATACGATGGGTTGTATTTTACTATTTCGCAAATCCGTTTGCAGAAATCCTCGCTTATCTTTTTGTTTTCCTTGGCAAATCCTTTGGTTATGTATGGAATCCATGTTTCGACAGGAATAGGGTCGAGCGGTGCAATGTCGCCGAACTTGTAGAACGGGTTGCTACGGCTCTGGAATATATTTTCGAGCAGATGCTTCTTGCTTCCGAACAGGCAATAGCTTGTGTTTTGCTGGTGTTGCCATACCGTACGCATCCTTTTTTGCACAGAAAGCGACTTTTCGAATTCGCCAATCTGCTGGAACTCGTCTATGCAGACCACTATATGGCATTTCTTTTTTGCCGCAATGCGTTCGGGGAGTTCAAGAATTTCCTCTGGGGTGTGAGTTTTGGGCGTAATGCCGAGGGAAAGAGAAAATTCTGAGTTCGGGTCGGGCGATAGAGCAACCCTTGAAACTATACGGCCGAGAAAAGATGTCGCCGTATCAACAAACTCCTCAAAACGACTTGCCGTTTGCCTTAGCACGGCCTCGGCAAAGACATTGTAGAAATCGTATTCGCTTCTGCACCAGAAAATATCCAAAAAAACGACCTTTAGCTTATCGCTTTTAACTTCTTTTGCAACCTTCTTGACCAAAGATGTTTTTCCCCACCTGCGTGGCGAGATGAGCATAGTGTTTATACCATGCGTAAAGTTGGCTTTAAGTCGTTTTATTTCGGCTTCCCTTCCTATGAAGTTGTTGTCGCCGATTGATTCTCCGAATAGAAATATCTTGTCCATATTTAGAGTTGTTTCTCACCGCAAATATACAACTTTTTTTAATAACACAATATTGTGTCACACAAATTTGTATCACACAACTTTGTGTGATGTGTATTATATTGAATAATAATAACTTATTGGTGTAAATATTTGTAAAATGTCACTATTATTTTTATTAAAATCAATCTAACACAAACTTGTATCACACAACATTGTATCACACAGGTTTGTGTCAACCTTGTTTCAGCATCTGCCAATATATTGTTGATTTTAGATTTGCATATATCAAAAATGTTATAATTTTGCATTATTGAATATAACCATTGAGTTATGAATGAGAATGTTAAATGCCAAGAAATGCCTTGTTTGCGTACACGAGAAGAAATGATGAAAATATCTAAAGAACGGATGCGTGACATTATTGCAGGAAAAGAACAAACTCTTTCGCACGATGAGGCGATGAAGTTGATTAATAACATTTGTTCTGAGTAATCAATCTCAAATTATCAAAATTGCACATTCATTCTGTATTTATATTTGTGTGAAAGGTAAAAAACAAATAATTTTGTGCCGTACTTTTTGTAAACGGAATGGCTCGTTAAAGATGCAAACAATGTTCTAAATCTAAAATGAATGTGATAATGATAAAAAAGAAGAAACTTGAGAGTTTAAGACTGTCAGCATTTCCTGAAGAGACAACGGATGATGGAGTGAAAATTTACGGAGAAACTTCGTATGAGAATCAAATTGCTGTATTAAGTCATTACATTCATAACAATAGAGAAATAGAATCAAAAGAACATAAAATTGAAATAATTTCTGCAATTCGTGAATTCCTATCAAGAAAGCAATTTCGCCAAAATACCATTAGCGAAGAAATGACTGATGAAGAAATTTGGAATGTTGCAGAATCTCCTTTGCAATATGGTCTTTTTGATGATTTCTTTAATGTTCCATTTCCTGCGCCACAAAATCCCAAATTCACATTTATAGATTTATTCGCAGGCATTGGCGGTTTTCGTATTGCTTTTCAGAATTTAGGTGGTAAATGTGTGTATTCTTCCGAATTTGATGCAAAAGCACAAGAAACATATCTTGCAAATTACGGAGAAATGCCATTCGGTGATATTACAAAAGAATCTACAAAAAGTTATATACCTAAAGATTTTGATGTTCTTTGCGGAGGATTCCCTTGTCAAGCTTTTTCTTTGGCTGGTCGTCGTTTAGGATTCAAAGACGAAACTCGTGGCACTTTATTTTTTGAAATAGAAGGCATTCTAAAAAAACATCAACCCAAAGTTTTTTTTCTTGAAAATGTAAAAGGGCTTGTATGTCATAATGGTGGCAAAACTTTAAAAACAATCCTAGAACATCTTGACAATGCAGGTTATAATGTTGTTCCACCACAAATTCTAAACGCAATGGATTATGGGGTGCCACAACATAGGGAAAGAATATATATTGTTGGATTCCGTAAAGATTTAGACATAAACATTGACGATTTTCATTATCCAACGCCAATGACAACTGGAAATAATCGTCCTAAATTCAGAGATGTGATGGAAAAAGAAGAAGTCTCTGTAAAATATTATCTATCCACAACTTATGTTGAAACTCTTATTCGTCACAAGGCGCGTCATGAAGCAGCAGGACATGGATTTGGATATAAAATAATAGATATAGATGGTGTTGCCAATGCAATAGTAGTCGGGGGAATGGGACGCGAATGTAATTTACTTATTGACAAAAGATTAACTAATTTTACTCCAATTACACACATAAAAGGAGAAGTAAACCGCGATGGCATACGCAAAATGACACCAAGAGAATGGGCACGATTGCAAGGTTTCCCTGATACATTCAAAATTGTGGTAGCAGATGCTTCTGCTTACAAACAATTCGGAAACTCTGTCGCAATTCCTGCAATACAAGCCACAGCTGAAAAATTATTACAAACAATACGATTAATCTAAATTGTTATGGCAATTTCTGGAAACAAAGGGGAATGGAGTGAGATTTATACACTTTTTCGTCTTCTTGGAGAAGGCAAAGTTCACGCAGGAGATGCAAATATGAACAAATTGGATTTATACTATCCAATTCTTAACATAATTAGGGAAGAAAGCAAAAAATATGAGTATAAACCTAATACAGAACAAAATATTGTTGTAATAGATGAAGATGGCAACGAATTTACTCGTATTTCAATGGATAAATTCATGGAGGAATCTGCAAAATTGTTAAGTAAGATAAAAACTGGCGGAGATAGAACCTTTACAATTCCTGATACAGAATGCTTTATGGGCAAAATTGGTTGTACAAAACTTAAAGCACCTTCAAAAGATAAAGCAGACATCCATATTGTAATCCACGATTTACATACAAGTATGACCCATAACCTAGGTTTCAGTATTAAATCGCAATTAGGAAGCGCATCCACATTGCTTAATGCGACAGAAGCAACCAATATACGATATCTTGTCGTTGGCAAAAAAATGACTGATGACGAATTACAAGAAATCAATAGTATTGAAGCCCATTTGCCACGAATGCAAGCTTTAGTTGAAAGAGGTTACAAACTACAATATTCTGATATTGAGCATCAAACATTCAAGAATAATTTACTATTCCTTGATACTTGTATGCCAGAATTCATAGCCTATTGCCTTATTTGTGAAAGTATGCCAAACTCGACATCAAAAATTAAAGACGCTGTAGAGGTTGTCGCCAACCAAAATCCATTCGGTTTTACTGGAAGTTATGTGGAAACTTTCTACGAACACAAGATGAAAGTTCTTTTACTCGATGCTGCACTCGGTATGACACCAGCGAAGGAATGGAAAGGAAGATATGATGCTAATGGCGGATATTTAGTTGTTCGCAAAGATGGCGAAATAGTATGCTACCATTTTTACAACCGCAACGATATAGAGGATTACTTATACAACAATACACGCTTCGAAAGAGGAAGTCGTAGTCGTCACCATTTTGGCAGTCTTTACCGTGGTAACGACGGAAAGGTTTACATCAAACTTAATCTCCAAATCCGTTTTAGTAAATAAAATACAATTTCAACAATCATTATTCTCCCCTCAAAAATTTCCTTAAATTTATTATTGCATAAAAACATTTATTAATCTATTTTTGCAATCGTTATTATCGTATTTGTAAAATGCCCGAATTGGCAGAAATATCGCACAAGGGAACAGTGAAGTCAATCGCTGGCAATACCGCCATCGTTGAGATTATGGTGTCATCGGCTTGCGCCACCTGCAAGGCTACATCGTTCTGCGGTTCAAGCGAATCGGGCAGCAGGGTCGTCGAGGCCCAGCTTATGCAAGGACAGGAAATTTCCGTAGGCGACGAGGTAAATGTAAAGATGACGCAGACGATGGGCACCAAGGCAGTGCTTATCGGCTATGCGCTTCCGTTTGTGGTGGTGATGATTGGACTTTTCGTGCTGATTGGCATTGGTGTGAACGAAGGAATCGCCGCCTTGGTGTCGCTGGTACTGCTCTCGGCATACT
>JAEEGG010009175.1_pt1 | contig 22242 bp, 15 predicted proteins | sample 9134161 | NCBI WGS metagenome assembly JAEEGG01 (sample SAMN16246543, study PRJNA631951) | gut metagenome | biome: gut microbiome; feature: rumen; material: CR-attached | host: Bos | place: Iran: Karaj | collected 2018-10
AAGATGGTTGCCGACACCACCATCAAGAGCAAGATCAATTCCGAGCAGAGCGCCATCGCGGCGATGGATGAAGTGCTGAAGAAAGTCGGCCTGCAGAGCAGCAAGGAGCTGGAGTACCTGATCGGCACCGGCTACGGCCGCAACAAGGTCCCCTTCGCCGACGAGAACATCTCTGAGATCTCCTGCCACGCCATGGGCGTGCACGTGACCGACCCCAGCGTAAAGGCCATCATCGACATCGGCGGCCAGGACGTGAAGGGCATCAGCATCGACACCGACGGCACCGTGAAGAACTTCGCCATGAACGACAAGTGCGCCGCCGGTACCGGCCGCTTCTTCGAGGCCATGGCCCGCTCCTTCGAGCTGAGCCTGCCCGAGTTTAGCAAGCTCTCCCTGACTGCGAAGAACGTGATCCCCATCACCGCGCAGTGCACCGTGTTCGCCGAGTCCGAGGTCATCACCCTGGTTGGCGAAGGCAAGGCCACCGATGAGATCGCCGCGGGCATCGAGATGGCGGTTGCCAAGCGCTGCTTCGTCATGGCGAAGAAGGCCGGCGCCACCGACTCCATCACGCTGACCGGCGGCTGCGCCAAGAACGACGGTCTGAAGGAAGCCATCGAGCACGTGCTGAAGCTGAAGGTCATCAACCTGAAGACCGACCCCCAGCTGATGGGCGCCCTGGGTGCTGCCGAGTATGCCCGCCAGAAGGGCCTGGCCAAGAAGTAAGTTTTCAGAATTCAGTTTTGAGTTTTGAGAAGATCCCAAACATAAAAAGATCTCCGATCCGAGAGGGTCGGAGATCTTTTTATATGAAATATGACTTGGAAAACCCAGGCGGCGCGATTATAATAAAGAAAAAGTCTGTGCGAGGAGGATCGAACCATGTTTTGCGTCAATTGCGGAGAGCGGCTCCCGGAGGGCAGCCGGTTCTGCACCAACTGCGGAGCAGCTTTGCAGCCGGAGGAGCCCCGGCGGAGCAAAGGGGGAGCGGGGGGCAGAAAGATCCTGATCGCCGTGGTGATCGCGCTGGCGGTGCTGGTTGCCGCCCTGGGCGGGGTCCTCCTGGGGCAGCATCTGAGCAGGGGGAGCGGCAGCGCCGCGGCCAACGCGGGAGGACAGCCCGCAGGAGGCAACCCCGCGGCCAACGGCAGCCTGCCGGCGGGGCCGGGAAGCGCACAGCAGCCCGTCATCATCCAGCCCCAGCCGGACGCCCCGTCGCAGCCGAATACGCCGTCGCAGCCCGGTACTCCGTGGGCACCTGACACACCGGCCCAGCCGGAGACCCCGGCCGAGACGAGCGGCGCTCTGCGCCTGGATCACATGGAGCACGTGCAGAACGGTGAGTTCCACCTGGAATACCCGGTCTTTGCAGGCAACAGGAGCGAGGAGCTGAACCGCCTGGTTCGGGAGTATGCCCTGGGCCTGGGGATCGGCGGGAGCATCGTGAACAACAGCTACGAGGCCGACTACCTCTGCGAGGTGACCCTGGTCAACGACTCTATCGTCAGCATGGTCTTCTGCGGCACGGGCTATGTTCCCGGCGCGGCCCACGACTTCCGGGACGTGATCCCTCTGAATGTGGAGATCAGAACGATGGAGCCCATCCTCCTCTGGGACATCTTTGCCATGGATATGGAGGGCTTTACGGACATCGTTTACAGCTACGGCCAGCCCTACGGCGCCGCCTGGTCGGTTCCGGCGGCGGACTTCCCGGATCTCCTGGACCTGGATCGGGAGATCTACCAGGGGCTCATGCGGGCGCCCAAGGGTTTCCTGACCCCGCGGGGGCCGGTGCTGCTGACCTACGTGGGCATCACGGGGGTGGAATGGCTGGATGTGCTGGTGCCCATCGAGCTGCTCCGGGACTACTACAACAACGACGCCATCCCCTGGGAGATGCTGGTTACCAACAACTGAACACGGCACAAACAGCAACACGCCCGGTTCTGCACCGGGCGTGTTGCTGTTTGATGGCGCTTACAAATCGTAATCCTCCGGATTCAATAGCTGTACGTGGGCCTCGGGATGCTTTGACCAGCCCTCGTTGTAGCTGCGAATGTAGGCCTCCTTGGAGGGATAGCCTGCCCAGACGCACCAGCCGCACTGTCCCGCAAGCTCCTCCAGGGGGACAAAAAACACGTTGATGTCCAGATACTTTCTGGATTCCCCCTCGGGCGTGAAGCGTACGAGGAAAGAACGGGCGAAGTCTTCCTTGAGCTGCTTTATGGTCGAGAGCATCTTGCGGGGTACCGGCAGCGGAAATTGGGGGACTTTTGCCATCAGGACCCAGTTCCCTTTCTCGTCCCGGACCTTCTCCAGCGTGAGAGGCTGGATGCTGCGGGGGCTCCTGTCCATGCGGCTCTCCAGCTGAACATCGGTAATGTGGATCTCGTCATTCTCCACCCAGGGGCCGGTGAAGACGACGGCGAGTCCTTTGGAAGCGTCGCCCCGATTGAGGGCCATCACATGCGTCGACTTTCCCGGTTGGCATAGTGCCCGGTTATACAGTGTGATCTCCAGTCGGGGATGACCCTGGGACGCGGGCGCGTTGGGACAGGCAAAATACAACCGCATCGCCAGAGGATCCGGCTCGGGAGAGGGGAGAGTCTGCGCCTCGGGCAGATCCAGGATAGTCGCCAGGGCATGCAGCGATTCCTCGGCAAAGAGATAATCGGCCTTGATGGCTTGCTGAAACGCAGCCAGATTCGGGACGATCTTCTTCCATGCGGAAAAGCCCGTCCGCCGGGGCACTCGGCCGGGGCAGCGTCCCACGTTGGCCCAGGCGTCAAGCCCCGCGGCCTCGTCGATCCAGTTGAGAAAGAGATAGTCGCTGTCCGCGCAGGAGATGGCCAGCACCGCCGTCTTCAGCTTGCGGGAAAGAGGGGCCGCCAGCTCCCGAATCGATTTGAAATCGGAGAAATCCAGATCCTCCGATTGGAGGGAGAACCAGGCGCTGTCATCGCTGCCCAGCAGATCCAGGGTTAGCGTAGCCTCCCCAGGGGAATCGGTGCGTCGATAGCCCTGCTGCTCCCAGGCGGCGCAGACAGCCTCTGCGACACGCTCCCGCGACAACGAAAGGCGTCTGCGAAAGTGCAGAGAAGAAAAGAACATGCCCATGGATAGCGCTCCTTCCTGAATCGATCAGTTGAAAGCAGGGATCCCGCGCAGTGCGCGCTCCCGGCTCAGTAATCTACCCGCTCCACGGTGCAGCCGGCGTCGGTGAGCAGCTGCACCAGGCCGGCGTCGCCTACCATGTGGCCGGTGCCCACGGCGAAGAACACGGTCTTGCCCTCGGCCAGCCAGCCCAGCGCCACCTCCGCCATGCCGACGTTGCGGTCGTCCAACAGCGCTTTGTTGTAGTCCTCCACCAGAGCAAGCTGCTCCTCGGTGTAGTCCTCGGTGCCCTCTTCACTCTCGTTCAGCGCCAGGATGGCGTCATAGTCGCCGTCGAGCCAGGCGCTGTAGAGCTCGTCCACACTCTCGCCGTATTCATCCAGGTAGTCCAGTACGGCCTCGATCTGCAGCAGATACAGCTCATCGGAGAAGCTGTTGAGCAGGTTCATCTGGAAGGAGGCAGATTCCACGTCCAGCACCGGCAGATTGTTTTCATATGCCAGGTAGATGAGCGAGCGGTCCATGCCCGCCTCGGGGCTCAGGTCGGAGCGGGTCATCAGCGCGGCCTGCTCCGTGAGCTGCGACCACATGGCCAGGTTGTAGTAGTCCAGCATGGGGGAGTAGGCGCCCGCCTCGCCCAGCAGCGCGGCGCAGCGGTCGTACAGTTCCTTGGGCATGTGCTCCCGGACGCTGCTGCCGTCCAGATACATAAACTGCTGGTAGTCGGCCATGGCGGCGTTCAGATCGGACTCGTAGGCCACCAAGTCAAACTCCACGGCCAGAGCGTCGCAGGAGAGCAGAATGGGGGCGACCTTCTCCAGTACGGCGCTGCTGCGCCCGTCGCCCACATGGATGGTGCCGAAGAGGTAGAGGGTGTGCCCCTCCGGGTCGGTGACCTTCCAGAGCATGGGGTGCAGGTCGGCCGGGTCAAAATCCGGCGTCACCGGCGTGGGAGCCGGGGTAGGGACGGGCTCCGCCGTGGGAGCAGGGGTGGCGGGGGCCTCGGTGGCCTGGGGCTCGGGGCTCTTGCCGCAGCCGGCCAGCAGCCCCAGCGCCAGGCTCAGAAGCAGAAGCAGGGAAAGAAATCTTTTCATGATGTTCTCCTTTGTCGGTTTTATGTTTTGGTCGGCGGGTCGGCGCTCAGCGCAGCTCTTCTTTTTCGCCCCGGTAGCTGCGGATGCCGCCGATGTTCTCCACCCGGGTGTAGCCCAGGCTTTTCAGCCGCGCCACGGCCCGGGCGCTGCGGGTGCCGGCGAGACAGTAGACAAAAAGCGGCGTCTCCGGATTGCGCAGGTGGATCTCCGCCGTGTCGATGGCGGAGAGGGGGAGATTCATGCTGCCGGGGATGTGCCCGGCGGCATACTCGTCCGGCTCCCGCACGTCCAGCAGCACGGCGCCGGGGGTGGCGCGGAAACGCTCCAGCCCCTTGTGAATGTCGGGGGTTTTCAGAAAATCGAAGAAGCCCATGGAATGCCCTCCTTGTGTTTCAATCTCCGGGATAAGACATTATACCACGTCCCCGGGAGAGAGCACAAGGGTCATCCGCAATCGTCAGCAGCCCGCCTCCTCCCGGATCACCGCCAGGAAATGCCTGGCCGCGCCAAAGTTTTTCAGCAGATAGCTTTCGCCCCGGTAGCGGAACTTCAGCCAGGGGTGCAGGATGAAGGCGCTGCATTTCAGGTCGCGGATCTCCCGCAGCTCGATCTCGTCCGTCAGAGCGCCGGGTTTGCCATGGTACCAGGTCTCGTAGATCCGCAGGGTGCCGCCCTTGACGCAGGCCGTACCCATGCCGTAGCCGGAGGGGCCGTCGCAGACGGCGATCACCCCGGCGCCCCGCTCGTCCACCAGCCCCTGCTCCCGGAGCATGGTGGTAAAGTCCGTTTTTGCCATCGTGTTCTCCTCCTGCCTGTTTAAACTCGTCTGTATAACGTTTGGGAGGAGGAAAAGGTTTCAGCGCCGAAAAAAATTTTCACTTCGGCTCATATTTTCTATTCCATCCAAAGCGAAGAAAGTAACAGGACGTGGAAAAAACGCTCACAAGCAGACGCCGAAAATCATTTTTGTAGAAAAGAGACAAAACAGAGGCGCCGGGGCTTGCAAATCTTTGTGAATAACGGTATAATACATTCGAGCGGATCGCGGCCCAACAATTACTATGGAGGTTGATGTTCTATGAATATCGAAATCACCCGCACGACGAACCCGCGCCAGAAGCCCGAGATGAAGGGCATTCGCTTTGGCACCTATTTCTCCGACCACATGTTCCTCATGAATTACACCGAGGGCAAGGGCTGGTACAATCCCCGCATCGTCCCCTACGGCACCATCGAACTGGAGCCCTCTGCCATGGTCTTCCACTATGCCCAGGAGATCTTTGAGGGCATGAAGGCCTACCGCACCGAGAAGGGGAACATTCAGCTCTTCCGCCCCATGGACAATATCGAGCGCTTCAATAACTCCGGCGTCAAGCTCTGCATCCCCCACATCCCCGAGGAGGACTTCCTGCAGGCGCTGAAGACCCTGGTGGAAGTGGACAAGGATTGGGTCCCCTCCGAGCCCGACACCAGCCTGTACATCCGCCCCTTCGCCATCGCGCTGGACGCGCAGCTGGGCGTGCATGTCGCCAAGAACTACCTCTTCTGCATCATCACCTGCCCCGTGGGCGCCTATTATCCCGAGGGCCTGAACCCGGTCAAGATCGCGGTGGAAGCCCGCGAGGTGCGCGCTGTCCGCGGCGGCACCGGCTTTACCAAGTGCGGCGGCAACTACGCGGCCTCCCTGCACGCCAGCCATGAGGCCGGCAAGAAGGGCTTCAGCCAGGTGCTGTGGCTGGACGGCGTGGAGCAGAAGTACATCGAAGAAGTGGGCGCCATGAACGTCATGTTCAAGATCAACGGCAAGATCGTCACCCCGTCCCTGGAGAAGGGCACGGTTCTGCCCGGCGTCACCCGCCGTACCGCCATTGCCATCCTGCGCCACTGGGGCTATGAGGTGGAGGAGCGGGACATCTCCATCGACGAGCTGGTGGAAGCGGCCGACAACGGCACCCTGGAGGAAGCTTGGGGCACCGGCACCGCCGCCGTCATCTCCCCCATCGGCGAGATCTCCTTCCAGGACAAGGTGCATGTGATCGACGGCTTTAAGATCGGCGAGCTGACCCAGAAGCTGTACGACACCATCACCGCCATCCAGTGGGGCAAGGCGGAGGATCCCTTCGGCTGGGTCGTCCCCGTCTGCTGAGCCATTCTTTCCAACAAAAAAACTCCGGACGAAAGTCCGGAGTTTTTTCAGACTGTAGACAAACCCCAAAGCATGTCATTGCGAGCCAGTGCTCACACTGGCGTGGCAATCCGTTCTTCTTCAAAAAAGCTGTATTTTCAAGGCTTTTAGGATGCGGATCGCCACACCGCTTTTTGCCTTCGGCAAAAATGCAGACATCGGTCACTCACTACAAGTTCTTGTCGACGAAGGAGACTTAGAACTTATGCGTGCCTTTGGCAGGTTTGCGATGACAGAAAACCCACTTTGTCGACAGCTTGAAAAACTCCGGACGAAAGTCCGGAGTTTTTTCGTTTCCGTTAGTGCCTGCCGCTGGCGGCGGTCTCCCGGCGGTAGCACAGGGCGTGGCGGATCACCAGAAAGGCCCAGATCAGAAGGCCGCCCATCATGATATAGAGGGCCGGCATCAGCTTTGCCTGATCCGGCTCCGGCTGGGCGGAGGGGGTGTAGTAGGCGGCCTGGGGGCTCTGCTCCGCGGGCTGGACGCCCTCTGCGGCGGGGAGCTGCCCGGCCGGGGCGCTCTGCTGGGGCGTCTCGCCTTCCCCGGTCAGCGCGGGCAGCCCGGGGATCAGGCCGGGCTGCTGCTCCGGCTGCTCCGGCTGGCGCTCCCGTTCGGCAAGCTTCTCGTCCAGCTCCAGGGAGTAGTCCGCCAGATACGCGCCGATCTCCGCCATCCGCGCCTGGTAGTCGCCCACGTTGCGGGTCATGACCACCACCACGATGGGGGTGGGGGTGTAGACGATGGCGGCGATGTGGTTGTTGTCGTTGCCGTTGCGCTCGGTGAAGGCGCCGTACTTCTGCGCCACGTCATACTTGCCGGCGAGACTCAGATTCAGATAGCTGTCCGGCTGGGCGGTCAGCAGGTACTCGATCACATGGGGGAAGCGCTCCTCGCCCCCTTCGCAGAGGGTGCGCATCACCTGGGTCATGTAGCGGGCGCTGTAGTAGCTGTAATCAAAGAAATCCTGGGGGAAGTAATCCCGCTCCAGATCGGTGTACTGGATGGTCTTGTCGCTGCACTTGCCCTGATAGCTGCCGCCCAGATAGTCCACCATTGCGTGGCCGCTGTCGTTGTTGGAGTTGACCAGGGCGCTGGACTCCAGATACTGCAGGGTGTAGCCCTCCAGCCTGCTGTCCTGCGTGAGCTCCCCCGCGGCCTCCTTCTCCGCCAGCAGCATGGACACCGGCACCTTGTACATGCTGGCCGAGTACATGAACTTGTCCGCATTGTAGAACCAGCAGTCCCCCGTGGCGGTGTAGCAGAAGCCCACGGAGAACTCCTGAAAGTTCTGCCCCAGGTTGTGGGACTTGAGGTACTCCTCCATCCACTGGTTCAGGGCGTCCTCGTCGATGATGCTCTCCTGTGACGTGCCCGTGTCGGGTGCCTGGGCCAGTGCGGCGGTCTGCAGCGGGAGCAGCAGCGCCAGGCAGAGCAGCAGCGCCAGCAGGGTTTTTGCAACGATCTTCATGGTTTGCGCCTCGTTTCCTGTTGTTTTGGGCGGCAATTTGCCGAATTACCTTTTATTATAGCATCTTCTTTCGTTGCTGCCAAGGGTGTTTCGAGGGAAAGGCGCGTGCAGGAACGATAAAACGTAAAACAGCACCCCAAATCGGGGTGCTGTGGGAAGAAGCATGCAGATGCACAGTTGAGCCTGCGAGAAGAAGCCGGGACGGATGCGCTATTCTTTCCCGCTCTGTTTTGCGTTTCGGATCCCCTTGACCAGAATGAAAACAGACAAAAACAAAATCACTACCCAGATCGCGCCGCTGGTCGACGCGGTCAGAGGAAGCATCGCATCTATGTCGCTCCTTGCCTGCACCATGATAAGCGTGTTCTGCAGCGTTAAAATTGACACCAGCGCGTCAATAAAGCCGATGGTCCGGAGCAGTTTTACAAGGACGTTGGAGGACGCTCTTCTCCGCCTGAGATTGACGGAGGCCATTGTGATCTTGTACGTCGTGTAGGCTGCCATGGCAATCGCCGGGATCAGTGTCAGATCCACGGGCTTTTCCTGCCTGACCAGTAGGGAGAGCGGCACGATCAGACTCAGATTCAGGATGAGCAGCAGTGTCGCCGCCGCGACAGAAACGCGATCCCTGCTTCTGTCCGGATCCTGGCGGGAGGAGAGCCTCTTTTCCGAGACAACAATGAGCCCCCGCAGGACGGAGAGCAGCAGATAGTAGACGCAGATGGTGCCATGCCACAGCGAAGCGTGATGAATGCCGAGAAAGCCGTTGTAAAATGCGAAAAGCACGGTCACCGACAAAGCGCCAGAGGCCCCGATGAGCGTCTTGAAATCAAAATCACTTTTCCACTTGCCGAGAAATTGCTGAAATAGGTTCACGTTTCATCCCGTCCATATGCCAAAGTATGCCGCGTGATAAGATCAATGATCATCTCAATGTCGTCCCGGCAGTTGCCTTCCAGCCATTTTCCTATGATCGCAACCGTCCCCTGCGTATAAAAGGCGAAGACATACTTTTTCTCGCTTTCCGGCACGCCAAAATGGGAAAGCGCGGGGGAGAAGATGGAACGATAAAAGCCTTCAAAGGTCTTTTGAGAATGAAACAGGTGATCCTTTTGATGGATGACCCGGTACGCTCTCATGTTTTCTTTGATAAAGCCGAGATAGGGTCTGAGGTACTTTTCACTTGTCAGCACCTCCTTGCTGGGATCTCCGGGAGAAATAGAGGAAAGGGATCTCTTGAACCGCTCGTTGATCAGACTGACCGTCTCTTCCAGCAGGTCATTCATCCCCTCATAGTGCAAGTAGAAGGTCGCGCGGTTCACCCCCGCCTTCTGACAGAGCTCTTTGACGGTAATTCTGTCAAAATCCTTTTGTTCCAGGAGAAGCAGGAGAGCCTCGTCCATGAGCGAGGCTGTGTTGAAGTATTTGCTTTCCTGCTTGTTCATAGGGAACCTCTCATTCTTCCGCGATCTGATTGGCGAGGGCGATGATGTCCGCGGCGTATTTTTTCTTGGAGGTTTCAAGGATTCTCCGGTAAATGGGATAGTTGACCGATGTACCTGCGATACCGATGATGCCGACAACAATGCCGATCACCATATAAACCGTGCTGCCGCTGCCGATGACCTTCAAGGAAAGACACATGCCGACGCCAAGCAAAAGCGCCGCCAGGATCCCGAAGGTATATGCAAAAATATTTGCGGGAAGCTTGGCGCGGCTGTCAAGCTTCTTAAGCGCCATGACCGTTCTTGTTTCCTTGGGCGCATATTCGCTTGCGATCTTTTCTGCATAGGCCTTGTCTGTGTTCATTTGGTTTTCCTCCTTGTTTTTTGTGATCACACTGTATCAGGGAGAAAAACAAAAAGGAACGACACCAGAAAGAAAAAGTGTCGATTAATAGCCGGGGATGCTCTTTCTGCGGCACCGTTTTCAAGCACAGCGTTCCGCAAAAAGCCAAAGAATTCTGCCGAGATCTATTGAAAATATATCAGACTTTCTAAAAAGAATCAACGAGGAATATGCTCCCGCTTCGGTGATAAGAGAGACTGTTTGACAGTGCGCGAAGGAAGCAATCAGAAGCGGATTCGGAAGCAAAGCTTCGCCGGAGCCGGTTTGCGCTTGGGATCACAGATACCAAAAAGCAGCGCCCTACAAGAGGGTGGTGATTGTTGGTGACCGGACTCGACGCCGCAAGCGGCACTAGGACTCGCCCTTTGGGCTCGTCCGTCGCCGGAGCCGGTTTGAGATTGGGATCGCCAGTACCAAAAAGCAGTCACCCACAAGGGGTGACTGCTTTTTGGTGCCGGTGACCGGACTCGAACCGGTACGCGGTTGCCCGCAAGGGATTTTAAGTCCCTGGTGTCTACCATTCCACCACACCGGCGTGCCCTAATACTCTATCACGCGCCGGAAATGGTGTCAAGGAAAAATGCGGGGAAGGCTTTGGACGGGGGAGACGGATTGCCCGGCTCTTTGCGGAGCCTCGTCATGACAGGCCGGGGAGACGGGGGAGACGGATTGCCACGTCACCAGTCTGCGGACTGGCTCCTCGCAATGACAGGACGGGGGAGCCGGAGGAAGGAGCCTTACTCCACGGTGACGAGGCCGTTTTCCTCCACGGTGACGGTCATGCCGGTCTCCACGGCCTCCAGGAATTCCTCGCCCAGATTGTCCACCACGGGCATCTTCGCGTCCGTCCACACGTCCGCCAGAATGGCGCCGGAGGCGGCCAGAGAGTCGATGGGCTTGGAGAAGAGCATGCAGGCGGGCTGCTTGTTGTAGGAGCAGACGGTGAAGAGCACCATGCCGCCGGTGGTGGAGCCGATGGTCTGGGGCAGGCAGAGCGCCTTGCCGATCATGGACTTTTTATAGAGGTCGGGGTTGTTCTGGTCGCCGCATTTGACCTGTTTGTCCCCGAACATGAGGGCCATCTGGTAGCTGGCCAGGGTGTTGAAGCCGCCGTGGCTCACCAGAGCCTCGGCCTTGCAGGTGCCGGGGACGACGACGCGGCCTTGAAACTGTTTCATTTGGCACCTCCCGTGATGATGTTCAGGATCTCCGCCTCGGTGTAGTACCGGGCGCTGGTGTAGGTGCGGAGCTTGTTGGAGGAGGTGATGACCGCCTTCTTCTTGCAGAGGGGGTTGTTCATGTACATCAGGGGGCAGATGTAGCTCAGCACCACGCCGCTCTGCTTGAGATAATAGGCGTCCATGGTCTGCTCAAACTCCTTGACAACGGGCACCGGCGCGGTGAACACCGTGGGCACGGCCACCTTCTTGCGGCCGTTCTTCTCCAGCCCCTCGCGGACGGCATTGGCCCAGTCCTTGAGCTGCTGCAGAGACATGTGGGGGCAGCCCACAAAGCAGAGCTCGGGCTTGGCCTCGGGCTTTTTCCAGATCACCGGGTAGGCGTCCTTCACCCGCTGGAGCTCGGCGTCGTCGATGACGTAGACCTGGGCGCCCTCCGCGATCAGGCTCTCGCCCTGCTCCACGGCCTCGGGGGTCAGATGCTCGATGTGGTAGAGCCCTACCGCGCCGTTGGAGGCGGTGGCGGCGCCGAAGTCCTTGAGGTAGGCCTTGGCTTCGTCGTTGAGATCGGTGCCAAGCCACTTATCCAGACCGCGGACGAAGGGCACTTCCTCCATCACCTTCATGCCGATGGCGGAGCCCAGGAGCTGGGCTTCCGGCTTCTTCTCGCACTTGACCTCGATGATCCAGGTGGCCTTGCGCCCTTCGTCGGTGAGGAGGCCGAACTCCGGCACGAAGCCCGCGATGCTGCCCATCAGCTCCAGCATGCCGGAGTTGCGGTTGCAGCGGGCGCCCAGGACGGAGTTGGCGTAGACCACGGCGGAAGATTCCGCCCAGGAGAGCACGTCGCCCTTTTGCGGGATGTTGCCCACCTGATCCAGGTAGCAGGCGCAGGTGTAGTCCTCGTCGCTGGTGATGCCCAGCTTGCGCATCTGCTCCTCATAGCGCTTCTGCTGGGTGTACATGATCTTCTTGAACACCAGGTCGTCCAGCAGGCTGCTGGGGATCTTGGGGTCCAGAGGCTTGGGGTCGGCGGTGAACTTCTGCCCCTCGGGGAGACCGGCTGCAATCAGCTTGTCATAGAGATCGTAGACCGGCTTCATGACCTCCAGACCGAAGGAGATCACCGTATGGCCGTACTTGCTGGTGACAGGCACCATGCGCTGGGCACCAAAGGCGTCGCCGTACATGACCAGGGTCTTGACAATCTTGGCCATGATCTCGCCCTCCTTGCCGTCCAGCAGGGCCTGCTGCTCAGGCGTGAGAATCATGGGGAATCACTTCCTTTGTGTTAGATTGGCAATATTTTAACACCGTGAAGCGGGGAAGTCAACGCGCTGGAGCGGCGGTTTTCGCCCGATGCGGAAAACTGGGCGGAAAAGAGGGAAAGCCCTTGCATTTTCCATGTTAAAGTGGTACCATTTTTTTAACCAGTTTTCCCGCGCTTCCCGTGCGGGAAGGATGGAAAAGCGAATCACGTGCGAAGGGAAGGGCCGTGTTTCTTTCATGCGGCGCACCCTTTCGGAAAGATTTGAAGGAGGTTATTGTATGAACGGAAAACGTCTGTTGGCCTCGCTGCTGACGGTCCTGCTGCTCCTGGCGCTGCTGCCCGCCGCGGCGCTGGCGGAGGAATCCGTACCGGAGGCGCAGCCGATCCCGGATGAGACCCAGGACGACTCGCTCACCGGCTTTTTCCTGGTCGGTTCCATGAACGGCTGGACGCCCAGCGAGGCGTATCGCTTCACCTGGGAATCCTACGACGCGACCACCGGGGTGCAGTGGCTTCTCCTGTGCACCCTCAACGCCGGGGACGAGTTCAAGGCCGTGCAGGTGGAGAACGGCTCGATCGTGACCTGGTATCCGGCCGGCACGAACAACAACTATGTGGTGGACGCCGCCCAGGAGGGGGAGAAGGCCGTCTATTTCCGCCCCGATGACACGGGCACCTGGGGCAGCCATTTCAAGGTCGAGGATCCTCCGACCTACCACGTCTCTACCAAAGTCAACTCTACCGTCCACGGAAGCATCAGCGTGAGCCCGGAGGACGCCCACGCGGGCGAGCCCATCACCGTGACCGTGACGCCGGACGAGGGCTATATCCTGCAGTATATCGAGGCGCCGGCCATCACCAAGGTCAACGACAGCACCTATACCTTCCCGATGCCGGGCTATGCCACCACGGTCTATGCGACCTTCAAGCTGGCCCCCGGCTTCTACTTTGACAACACCAACCGGGTCGTCCCCGATTACTATGTGCCGGAGGAGAAGTTTTCCCCCAGCGCCAGCCCCTTCGGGGAATGGGAGCGGGAGACGGTGCTGACAGAGGGCAACTATCTCGACGTAAAGGCCGTCTACGCGCCGGCGCTTGCCACGGAAAAAACAGGCTATTACTGGTGCTTCCAGACGATGAAGCTCACGTATAGCAGCTCCAGCAGCCGTCCCAAGGTGACGGCGGAGCAGGCCGGCCACGCCATGGTCTTCCTGACCGAGACCGAGCGGGAGGGTTACATCAAGGCGATCCATCTCGAAAGTACCTACAAGGACCCCAGCTTCATATGGGACGCCTGGATCACCGTCAAGAACTTCCATCCGATCAATATTGACCCGGCGGAGCACGGCACGGTCACGGCGCCCGCGGATGCCTATGAGAGCCAGCCCGTCACCCTTACGGTGACGCCGGCGGAGGGCTATGAGCTGGACACGCTCACCGTGGTGGACGCGGAGGGGCATGAGATCTCCGTGGAGGGCAACAGCTTCACCATGCCGGACATGCCCGTCACCGTGACGGCCAGCTTCAAGGAGACCGTGGACCAGATCGACTATCCCCTGTGGCTCGGCGAGATCCAGGTGAACAGCCTGAACAAGGACGATATCCTGGGCGACGGCAGCGTCAGCTACGATCCTATCACCAGCACCCTGCATTTTGCTGCTGCGGAGCCTGTCATCACCGGCCTGCACGACAACGGACTCACGGGCAAAAAACAGGTCCTGGCGCAGATCTACGCCGATGGGATCGACCTGATCATCGACGCGCCATCCGGCCTGAAGCTCAGTACCGAAGGGGACTATAGTTACAACATCTACGCCGTTGGCCCCTCCACGCTCACCGTGAACGGAGATCTGGATTTCGTCGCCGGGAACACAAACATCTATGCGTTCCACACGGATTACGTCCAGAACGGCGACCTGACCCTCCGCGCTCCCATCAACGGCTTGAATGCTGCCAGCATCAAGCTCACCGGCGATCTGGACGCGGAGATCGGCCGTATCGCATTGTACGCTTCCGCCGGGACAACGGAGATCACCGGCGACACGATCCACGCGGTGACTACCGACGGCACCTACGCGGCTTACGGCATCTACGGTGAATCCGGTGTGACGCTGACCGGCGCGATCGATATCGAGTCCATCCACGACTGCGTCAAGACCGGGGCCGGCAACGCAGTGGTGACCATCAACGGCGAGGCCGCCCTCAAGAGCACGACATACGGGATCGAGGGCTTCAGCGTCATCGTCAATGGCGATCTGGATCTGGAGACTGGCCAGGACGGCATCTACGTCAAGCCGGGCAGCGGCTACATCGAAATCCATGGCAACGTAAACGGCAAATGCACCAACAAGTATCCCTACTACGCTGTGGTGAAGGGCCAGAACATCACCATCGACGGCGACGTGAACGCCGAGAGCCTAGGCTATGGCATCCTGGCTGAGAACGGCGGCGTGGTCACCGTGGCGGGCGGCACCTGGACGCTGGACGGCGGCAAGAGCGCCATTTCTGCCAAGGGCGGTATCGTGATCCCCGAGACCCACTCCATCATCGAGCCCGCCGGCGGCACGGTCGGCCAGTCCGGCAGCGCCTATCACATCCTCCAGCCCGACGGCTCCGTGGCCACCCACGCGGTCATCTCCGGCGCGGCATCCACCGTCACCGTGAGCTTTGACGCGGGCGAGGGCACTGTGGAGCCCGCGACGAAGGAAGTCAACGCCGGTGAAGCCATCGGCGAGCTGCCCACACCCACCCGCGAGGGCGGCTGGGTGTTCCTGGGCTGGTACACGGCGCCTGCCGCCACCGCCTTTGACATCGGCCAGGGCACCGAGGTGACCGCCGAGACCACTTTCGAGGAGGACGCCACGGTCTACGCCCACTGGCGCCTGCCCGGCGACGTGAACGGCGACGGCAAGGTGAACGCCACGGACGTCTCCCTGCTCACCACTTTTGTGAAGGCCCGCGGCAGCGGCGTTGCGATCGTGCCCTTCTCCGGCGATGTGAACGGCGACGGGAAGGTGAACGCCACGGACGTTTCGCTGCTCACCACCTATGTGAAAGCCCGCGGCAACGGCGTTGTGCTCCACTGAGCGGCGGCACGAAAAAAGGAATCAAGAGGCGGATCCGTACAAGCGTACGGATCCGCCTAAACTATTATATTTCGAACGCAAAGACTATCGTCGGAAAGCTTTGGAATGGAAAGGAAAAATCTGAATCTTTCTTAAGTGCCCTTCCCGGTGTTGAAATTTGGAAGATTTGTGTTATACTGTATCTTTGTAAAACTACCGGCCGGTCCCCGATCCGGACCGGGCGCATAAGCATTGGAGGCAAACAAAAACGTCATGAGCAAGAAGCAGTTCAAGGCCGAAAGCAAGCGTTTGCTCGACCTGATGATCAATTCCATTTACACCAACAAGGAGATTTTCCTCCGGGAGATCATCTCCAACGCGTCCGACGCCATCGACAAGCTGTGCTACCTGTCCCTGACCGACGACAGCGTGGGGCTGAGCCGGGAGGATTATAAGATCGACGTCATCCCCGACAAGGACGCGCGCACCATCACCGTGCGCGATAACGGCATCGGCATGACCATGGAGGAGGCGGAGAATAACCTGGGCGTCATCGCCAAGTCCGGCTCCTACCAGTTCAAGGGCGAGATGGACGGCAGCAAGGCCGAGGATCTCTCCATCATCGGCCAGTTCGGCGTGGGCTTTTACTCCGCCTTCATGGTGTCCGACGAGGTCACCGTCCGCAGCCGCAAGTTCGGCGAGGAGCAGGGCGTGGAGTGGAAGAGCACCGGCGCCGACGGCTACACCGTTACCCCCATCGAGAAGGACAGCGTGGGCACCGAGGTCATCATGCACCTGAAGGAAGACACCGAGGAGGAGATCTACGGCTCCTATCTGGAGGTCTGGAAGCTGAAGGCGCTGATCAAAAAATACTCCGACTATGTGCGCTGGCCCATCAAGATGGACGTGCAGCACCAGGAGCGTTACGAGACCGGCGAGAAGAACGACGACGGCAGCCCAAAGTTCGAGTACAAGATGGTCACGGAGAACGAGACCGTCAACAGCATGATCCCCATCTGGCAGCGCTCCAAGAGCGAGGTCACCGACGACGACTGCATCCAGTGGTACAAGGAAAAGAACCGGGACCGAAAGGATCCCTGCGCCCTGGTGCGCATCAACGCCGAGGGCGCGGTGAGCTACAAGGCCATGCTTTTTGTCCCCGGGGAGGAGAATGAAAACGCCTTTTCCGGCGACAATAAGGGTGGGATCACCCTCTATTCCAACGGCGTCATGATCATGGAGAAGTGCGACAAGCTGGTGCACGACTACTTTGACTTTGTCAAGGGCGTGGTGGACTCCCCGGACCTGTCGCTGAACATCTCCCGCGAGATCCTGCAGCACGACCGGCAGCTGCGCGTGATCGGCCAGAATCTGGAAAAGCGCATCAAGGGCGAGCTGGAAAAGCTCCTCAAGGAGGACAAGCCCAAGTACCAGGAGTTCTACAAGAACTTCGGCAACGACCTGAAGGTGGGCGTCTGCGACGAGTACGGCCGCTACAAGGACTTTTTGCGGGATCTGCTGATCTTCTACACCTCCGAGGATCGGATGATCACCCTCAAGGAGTATGTGGAGGCCATGCCCGAGAGCCAGAAGGTCATCTACTACGCCAGCTCCACCTCCGTGAAGCAGGCCATGAGCCTGCCCCAGTGCGAGCAGGTGCGCAAGCGCGGCTTCGAGCTCATCTACCTCACCAGCCCCCTGGAGGAGATGGTGCTGGAGAATCTCCACGACCAGGACGGCAAGAGCTTTTGCAACGTGGTCACCGACGATCTGGGCTTCGAGACCGAGGAGGAGAAGAAGGCCGCCGAGGAGCGGGACATCGAGAACAAGGAGCTGCTGGACTTCGTGAAGGAGTCTGTGGGCGAGGAGCTCAGCAAGGTGCGCCTCAGCCGCAAGCTCACCACCCAGGCCTGCTGCCTGACCAGCGAAGGCCCCCTGACCCTGGAGATGGAGCGCTATTTCCGCCACGGCCCCAGCGAGGAGATGCGCAAGGTGCGCGCCACCCGCGTGCTGGAGCTGAACCCGGAGCACAAGGCCTTCCGGGTGCTGCAGGACGCCTGGAAAAACGACAGCGAGAAGGCCAAAAAGCTCTCCCGGATCCTGTACGTCCTGGCGGAGATGACCGCCGGCATGGACGTGGAGGACCCCAACGCCTTCGCCGAGCAGGTGGCGGAGCTGTTCTGATTTGAATCCGTAGGGGCGGCTATTAGCCGCCCGTTAACCCCCCGCATGTGTCAGCGGGCGGCCGCTCTACGCGACAACAGTCCATCGACCGACAGAATCCCCCAGTCATCCGCCTCGCGTGGGATCGGCGGCTGACAGCCCCCTTTAGGCAAGGGAGCCAAATCTGTAGGGGCGACCCTTGCGGTCGCCCGCCAGACCCCGGCGTATGCCGACGGGCGGCCGCTCTGCGCAACAACAGTCCATCGACCGACAGAATCCCCCAGTCATCCGCCTCGCGTGGGATCGGCGGCTGACAGCCCCCTTTAGGCAAGGGGGCCAAATCTGTAGGGGCGACCCTTGCGGTCGCCCGCCAGACCCCGGCGTATGCCGACGGGCGGCCGCTCTACGCGACAACAGTCCATCGACCGACAGAATCCCCCAGTCATCCGCCTCGCGTGGGATCGGCGGCTGACAGCCCCCTTTAGGCAAGGGGGCCAAAAAGGAAAGTGATTGTATGACGAAACCACGCCTTGGTATCTATATCCATATCCCGTTTTGCGCCAGCAAATGCAGCTACTGTGACTTTTACTCCCTGGCCGGCTGCGAGCAGCTGATGCCCGACTATCACCGGGCGCTGATCGCCCATCTGGAGGAGTCCGCCCGGGGCATCCGCAACTACGAGGTGGACTCGGTCTACTTCGGCGGCGGCACCCCCAGCTACTACGGGGCGGAGCACCTGATGGAGATCTTCGACGTGCTCAAGCGCAACGGCAACGTCCGCCTGGACGCGGAGGTCACCGTGGAGTGCAACCCCGACAGCATGCGCTACAAGGATCTGAAGCTGCTGCGGCAAAACGGCGTGACCCGCGTCTCCATCGGCGTGCAGGCCACCAACAACGACCTGCTGAAGCTCATCGGCCGGCGCCATAACTTCCAGCAGGCGGAGCTGGCCTTTTCCGCGGCGCGGAAGGCGGGCTTTGACAACATCAGCCTGGATCTGATCTACGGCCTGCCCAGCCAGACCAAGAGCGACTGGGCCGAGTCTCTGGCCAAAATCGTGGAGATGCACCCGGAGCATATCAGCTGCTACGGCCTGAAGCTGGAGGAGGGCACGGCCATGTACCGGGAGTACAAGGACTCCCCGGTGCTGCCCTCGGAGGACGAGCAGGCGGACATGTACTCCTACGCCGCCGAGATGCTGGAGCGCTACGGCTACAAGCAGTACGAGATCTCCAATTTCTGCGCGCCGGGCTTTGAATCGGTGCACAATCTGAAATACTGGAATCTGGACGATTACATGGGCTTCGGCCCGGGCGCCCACTCCTGCGTGGGCAATCTGCGCTACAGCTTCGTGAAGGATCTGAAGCGCTACATCTCCGGCGTGGAGCGGAAGGTCAGCATCATCGACGAGTACCAGCTGGTGGATCCGCTGGAGCGCTCGGTGGAATACCTGATGCTGGCCATGCGCACCAATCGGGGCGTCTCGGAGCAGGACTACCGGGTGCGCACCCAGTCGGACTGGAAGCCCATCCACCGGGTGCTGCAGGCCTTTCGGGAGAAGGGCTGGGCCGAGGAGACCGAGGGACGCTGGCACTTCACGGTGCCGGGCTTTCTCATCTCCAACACCCTGATCGGGATCCTGCTGGAGGCGCACGCCAGCGGCCGCGCCGAGGGCATCCCCTGGGTGGAAGAGGCGGAAAAGAAGGAAGAAAAGAAAATCATCCTCCCCAAGGGTGAGGAGGAGCTCTTTACGGAGCTCTACGAGGCAAAGCGCCGGGAGCGCGAGAGAGAAGAAGAGATCGACAGAGTAGAATTGCCGACAGAGTGAGGGAATACAGGTGGCCAATCATTTTGAAAATAACAATCGAAGCAAGGGCGGCGGCCGGGAGCAGAGCCCGGTGAACCCCAAGCCCAATTCCCGCGCTGCCATCCGCGCCCAGCGGGAGGCCGAGGAGCGGGAGAAGAGAGAGTGGATCGCCCAGCGCAAGCGGGAGGAGAAGGCGGCGGCCGAGGCGGAAGCCCGGGAAAAGGCCGCCTGGATCGCCGAGCGCAAGCGCCAGGAGCGGGAAGCCGAGGAGGCGCAGCGCCGGGAGGAGCAGCGCCGGGAGGAGGAAGCCCGCCGCCGGGAACAGGAACGGAAGGAGGCCGAGCGCAAGCGCAAGGCCGAAAAGCGCGCCGAGCGGAACAAGAAGATCCTCCGGGGCGTGAAGATCGCCGTGCTGGTGATCCTGGTCGTGACCGTGCTGCTGGGCGCAGGCGCCGTGATCCTGGGCTACAAGATCGCAAACAGCGATACCAACTTCCCCAACGTCTACCTCAACGGGATCCCCGTGGGGGGACTGACGAAGGAGCAGACCGAGCAGAAGCTGATCGACGAGGGCTGGGGCGAGCCGGAGCACATGGTGCTGCGGGTGGAGCTGCCCATGGATGTGAGCTTTGAGCTCAACCGCGAGGAGGCCGGCCTGACCATGGATCGGCAGGAGGCCGTGGAGGCCGCCTTCCGCTACGGCCATGACGGCACCATGCTGGACAGCGTCAGCAAGTATTTCTCTGCCCGCTCCAACCGGGTCGATGTGACCCTGGAGGACGCGGAGCTGGATCGGGACTATGTCCGGGAGCAGACCCTGGCCGCGGTGGAGGAGTTCCGGGAGAAGACCGCCGGCGACAGCTATTTCATCGACACCGACGCCAAGGTGCTCCACTTTGTAAAGGGCGCCGGAGAGCTGGACATCGATGCCGAGGCGCTCTGCGCCGCGGTGGAAGAGGCCATGATGGGGCAGGAGACCCTTCTGGTCTATGACAAGATCGAGGGCGAGCCCACGATGCCGGACTTCCAGGCGCTGTATGACGAGCTGAACGTGGAGCCGGTGAACGCCCGCTTCATCAACAAGGAGTTCGAGATCGAGCCCGAGACCGTGGGCTGCACCTTCGACCTGGAGACCGCCGAAAAGCTCTGGCAGGAGGCGGACACCATGGAGGAGATCCTGATCCCGCTGGAGATCCTGGAGCCGGAGGTCACCGAGGAAATGCTGAAGGGCGAGCTCTTCAAGGACTGCCTGGGCAAGCAGACCAGCTCCTACGGCGGCAGCACCCGCGCCCGCGTGAACAACATCAATCTGGCCGTGGACAAGATCAACGGCACCGTTCTTCTGCCCGGCGAGACCTTCTCCTACAACGAGGTCGTGGGGCAGCGCACCATCGCCAACGGCTTCCAGGAGGCCGGCGCCTACTCCAACGGCGAGGTGGTGCAGGAGGTGGGCGGCGGCATCTGCCAGGTGTCCTCCACCCTGTACTGCGCGACCCTCTATTCCCGCATGACCATCGTGGACCGCACCAGCCACTATTTCCGCGTCACCTACCTGCCCCCCGGACAGGACGCCACCGTGAGCTGGACCCAGCCCGACTTCAAGTTCCGCAACGACCGGGAATACCCGGTGAAGATCGTGGCCTACTGCAACAATGACACCATGGAGCTCACCATCGAGATCTGGGGCACCGATACCGACGGTATCTGGGTCAGCCTGTCCTACGAGCAGTACGCCGTTCACGATCAGGAGTTCCCCAGCGTGATCATCGGCGCAAACGTCTATCTCTGGATCACCTACTACGACGCCGAGGGCAACTTCATCGAGACGGTGGAGGGCCCCAGCAGCACCTACTTCCGCCATGATTATGAGATCGACTGGCCGCCTGAGAAGTTTAAGGACGACGATGACGATGACGGCGGCGGCACCGGCACGGTGATCATCGACGACGGCGGCGGCACCGGCGGCGGCACCGGCGGCGGTGACAGCTCCGGCGGCGGTGTTAAGGACGATACCGGCACCTCCTCCGGCAGCCGCGCCAGAGAGATCGCCGACCGGAGCAAGACCCGCAAGCCCCCCATCACCAACAAGGTCTCCAACGACCCCTCCGGCATCGTGTTTGAGGGGGTCATGGAGAACCCGGTGGAGGGCGCCGTTGTGACCCTGTACTACGCGGCCACCGACGGCGGCGACCTGGTAAAGCAGAACGATAATCTGGATCTGGCAACGCAGCTCCTGCCCGCCGACGGCGTGGACGACCTGATCCCCGCCGTGGCCACCCAGACCACCGGCCCGGACGGCCGCTACGGCTGGGGCGTCCCGGAGGGCCTGTGGTTCGTGAAGGCGGAGTACGCCGGCCTCACGGGCAATTCCAACAGCGACAGCGCCGCCACGGTGGGAAAGACCGTGGGTGAGGCAAATAAGCTCCTGCCCGTCCTGCCGGTGCAGCTGGAGGTCAACATCCCCCTGACGGACAGCGCGGTCCCCGTAGTCACCGAGGCGCGGTACACTCAGGAGGGCGTATACGTCACCTTCAGCAAGTACATGCAGAATTCCTGCCTGCTCAAGGAGAACTACGCCGTGGGCGTGACGAGGGACGGCGTCTACACGCCGCAGAACGACGTGACCATCACTCCCATCCTCCAGGGCCATGTCCCCGCAAACCTCCCCGGCGCAGGCACCACCTACACCAAGACGGTCCTGATCAATATCCCCGACCTGGCCCTGGGGGACCAGGTGGTGTGGAGCGTGGATGGCAGCGTCAGCAGCTATGCGGGCACCCCCCTGGGCAGCAGCTGCGGCGATTCCGGCACGGCGGCCGCACCGATTCAGCTCGGCGCCCCGGCCATGATCCTCAACGGCGTCAACCCCATTGCAAAGGGCGGCAGCGCGGAGGTGAAGAGCGGCGACCGGCTGGTGCTGGAGCTGCCGGACGGCGCCCCCGCCCACGGAAGCATCCGTTACCGGCTGGGGAACGAGACGACGGTAAGGACCTGCACACAGCCCCTGGACGTGTCCGCCGGCGGGAAGATCACCGCCTGGGTGCAAGCC
>JAEEGG010009176.1_pt1 | contig 22241 bp, 14 predicted proteins | sample 9134161 | NCBI WGS metagenome assembly JAEEGG01 (sample SAMN16246543, study PRJNA631951) | gut metagenome | biome: gut microbiome; feature: rumen; material: CR-attached | host: Bos | place: Iran: Karaj | collected 2018-10
CAGGGTCCACCAGCCTCTGGTGGAGAAGTCGAAACCGGGAACGCCCGCGAGATTCAGGACCCAGATCACGCCGATGATGATCAGCGCGAGGCCCAGGACGATTTTGAAGGAATGTTTCATGGTATTGGATTGTCAGGTTATGCAAAGATATGCTTTTTTCGTATCTTTCGTGTCCCAAATGATAACACGATGAAAAAAGTTCTCCTTTTCCTAGCCGGCTGTGTGTTCTGCGCTGCATCTTTCGCGCAGGAGCCGGTGACCTTCACTGCTGAGCAGGACCACCAGAACATGCTCGACCAGCTCGGGATCAAATCCATCCGCCGCGGTTTCGACGCGGACGAGAAGAGCCCCTACGCCGCCAACTACGATGAGAGCAAGGCCAATCCCTTCCCCGTGCTTCCGGAAATCCTCCGGACCAATGCCGGCAAGAAGGTCACCACGGCTAAGCAGTGGTGGGAGGTCCGCCGGCCGGAGATCGTCGAGGGCTTCGAGAGCGAGGTCTATGGCCGCGTCCCGGCCAACGTCCCCGGCGTGACCTGGACGGTCGAGGCCGAGGAGATCGAGTTCGTCGGCCGGATTCCGGCCAAGGCCAAGCAGCTCCGGGGCCATGTCGACAACTCCGCCTGTCCCGCAATCAACGTCGACATCAAGATGGTCGTCGTGACGCCTGCCAATGCCGAAGGGCCGGTGCCGGTGCTGATGATGTTCGGCGCCGCCAACCTTCCCAACCCCGTCAAGCCCGGCGGAGACGACATGGCCGTCATCAACAAAGCCCTGCGCCGCATCCTGGAGAGCGATCCGGAGACGGCCGAGCTGATGAAGAAATACCCGGCCTGGCAGCCCTTCGAGCCTGCCAACCCGTTCGCCATGTTCATGCGCCCGTCCCAGCAGGCTCCCGGCCAGGATCCGCCGTCCAACCAGCAGCTGCTCGCCGCCGGCTGGGGCTATGCGATGATCGACCCGGCCAGCATCCAGGCCGACAACGGCGCCGGCCTGACCCGCGGCATCATCGGCCTGACCAACCACGGCCAGCCGCGCAAGCCGGACGACTGGGGCGCCCTGCGCGCCTGGGCCTGGGGCGCAGCCCGCGGCCTTGATTATCTCGAGACCGATCCTGACGTCGACGCGAAGCATGTCGGCATCGAGGGCGTGTCCCGCTACGGCAAGGCCGCGCTCGTGACGCTCGCCTTCGAGGAGCGTTTCGCGATGGGCCTCATCGGCTCCTCCGGCAAGGGCGGCGCCACGCTGCACCGCCGCATCTTCGGCGAGGGCCTGGAGAATCTTTCCAATGCCGGCGAATACCACTGGATGGCCGGCAACTACATCAAGTACTGCGCGGTCGAGTCGAAGACGGGCGCCTGGAACGCCGGCATGCTGCCGGTCGATTCGCACGAGCTCATCGCCCTCTGCGCGCCGCGCCTCGTGTTCATCAGCTACGGCATCCCGGAGCAGGGCGACGCCCTGTGGCTGGACCAGTACGGCAGCTGGCAGGCCACCGTGGCCGCCGGCGAGGTGTTCAAGCTGCTCGGCGCGAAAGACCTCGGCCGGTCCAACGACTACCGCAAGGAGCCGATGCCGGCCGTGCTCGAGGGCCTGCTCGACGGCGAACTGGCCTGGCGCCAGCACGACGGCGGACACACGGACGCCCCGAATATGAAATACTTCATTGAATGGGCATCACGTAAAATTCGGGAAAAATAGCTATCTTTGCGGCAACAAATTTTGAAAGATATGAATCTTAGAGACATCAAAAAGGACATCGAGTATGTGTTGAGCGCCTTCGTGGAGGATTGCTCCGTCGTCGCTTGCGTCAACCCCAAGGTTACTGACGCCAACTGCAGCGAGCTGATGGAAGAGGCCATTGACCTCTACAACGAGCTTCGCGACAAGGTGAACGGCCCGATCGAGGGTTCCAAGAAAGCTTACTACAACGAGCTCCGCAAGGAAGTGCTTTCCAAGACGGACGCGCTCTACGAGAAGCTCAGCGCCGCCGTGAAGAAAGCGGTCAAATGAGGATTACCAAAACCCTGATATCAGTCGCGCTCCTGCTTCTGGCATGGAGCGCGACTGCTGGTATTCCCCGGACCCAGGCGCAGCAGACCATCGACGCGATCTGCGCGAAGGAGCCGCTCCGCTCCTCGCTCGTGGGCGTGCTGGCCGTGCGCGCGGACGGTGACACGATCGTCTCTGTCAACCATCGCCAGAAGCTCGTCCCGGCCTCCAACGTCAAGCTCCTGACCACGGGCATGGCGTTGCACTTGCTGGGTTCCAATTTCCGCTTTGAAACGCGTCTGGGCTATACCGGCACCCTTGAAAACGGTACGCTCCACGGGGATGTCTATATCCTCGGCGGGGGCGACCCCACGACGGGTTCCCGCTCCGAGAGCACGGACGGGCTCGGCACCACGTTCGGTGCCTGGGCGCAGCTGCTCTATGACGCCGGCATCCGCCGCATCGACGGCCGCGTCCTCGGCGATCCCCGCTATTTCAACGACCACACGCCGCAGAACCTGGGCTGGAGTTTCGACGACCTGGGCACCAACTACGGCGCCGGCCCGAGCGGCCTCAATTTTTTCGAGAACGCCCAGAATTTCTATATCACCCCCGGGGCATCCGGCAGCGCGGTGAACTACCGTGTCCAGTATCCCGAGACCCCCTGGATGCGCTACGAGAACCACACCGTCACTGGTGCGGCCCGCTCGTCCAATACGCTTTACTACGTGAACTCCACGCTCGTCCCGCTGGGCGAGATCGCGGGTTCCTTCCCGGCGGACCGCCGGGGCTACACGCTGGAGTGCTCGAACGCCTACGGCGCCTTCACCTGTGCCTATTATTTCCACAATTTCCTTCGTTCGGAGGGCGTTGAGGTGACCGGCGGCTGGGGCGACGTCACCCAGCTGGGCGACATCCGTACCTCGCTGGAGCCCGGCGCGCCGCGCGGACGGGCAGCCGCCGTGGACAGCATCCGCATCGCGGGCAGTGCCTGGTCGGCGCCGCTCTCGGACATCGTCGCGGACACCAACCGCGAGAGCGACAATTTCTACGCGGAAGCGTTGCTGAAGACGGTCGCCATGCAGCTGGGAAAGACCGCCCGGCAGGATGATCTCGACGACGCGGCCGAGGCCGGCCTGCGCAAGATGGGGCTTCGCCCGGACGGCGCCTGCCGCCAGTTCGACGGCAGCGGCCTTTCGCGCAAGAATTACGTCTCGCCGGACTTCTTTGTCCGCTTCCTCCGGAAAATGATGACCCTGCCCGTCTGGAACGCTTATTACGATTCGCTTCCGGTGCCGGGCGCCAAGGGTACGCTCGAGGGCCGCTTCGACAAGGCGCAGCAGGAGTTCAAGGACCGCATCCACATGAAGAGCGGCTCGATGAACGGCGTGCGCTGCTTCAGCGGCTATATCCTTTCCTCCGACGGCGACCCGAAAAAGACCATCGTTTTCTCGCTGATGACCAATAACTGCACAGCCTCTTCCTACCAGGCGATGCCCATCCTCGACAGCATGATCGAGGCGATCGCTGCAGAGAACTAGATTCCGGGTCAAGCCCGGAATGACTATTTTTTTGTTATATTTGCGAGTTATGCGGAAAATCCTCATATTGTTGCTGCTGCCGGCCCTGCTGGGGTCCTGCAATGCGATCTCGTCGCTGGTGCACGATGATCAGGTGGTAGCGAAAGTCGGCAAGAACAAGCTCTACAAATCGGAAGTGGTGCGTTTCATCCCCAATCTGGTCTCCCCGGAGGACAGTGCCCGGCTGGCGAAGCAGTACATCAACAGCTGGGCGATGGACCTGCTCTACCTGGACGTGGCGGAGCGGGAGCTGTCGAAGGGTGAGCTCGACGTGAGCGCCGAGCTGGAGGATTTCCGTCGTTCCCTGCTGAAATACCGCTACGAACAGCGTTACATCAACGACCGTCTGGACACCCTGGTCACGGACGAGCAGGTGCGAAACTACTACGAGGCGCACAAGTCCGACTTCGAACTCAAGCGCCCGGTGCTTAAGGTCCGCTTTGTGGACGTGATGAAGGATTCGCCCAACATCAACGCCATCCTCCGGATGATGACCTCGCAGGAGTACGACGACGTGCAGCGGGCGGACACGCTCGCCAAGTCCACGGCGCTGCGCTGGTTTGACAGTTCCGACACCTGGATGGACGCCAACGAAGTGGCCAAGTATTTCGGCCTGGAGTACACGCAACTGCTGTCCCTGCTGTGGGGAGACACGATCCGGTACGAGCCGACGGACCGCGCCGACTTGATGTTCGCCTACGTGCGCGACATCCGCCGCAGCGGCCCCGCGCCGCTGGATTACTGTGCCCCGCAGATCCGCGATATCCTGATGAGCGCAAGAAAACATGATCTGATGAACAGTTTGGAACGGGACTTGCTTGAAAACGCGCTCGAAAGCAAAACCTTTGTAGTTTACAAGAATGAAGAATAAGCTCCTGAAATGTGCAGCGACGCTCGCCCTGGCGGGCCTTTGCATCGCCGCTTCCGCCCAGCGCTACCGCGGCGTCATCGATAAATCCGTCGCCATCGTGGGCAATGAGATGATTTCCCTGTCGGACGTGGAGGCGCAGGTGCAGGCCATGCGCGCCCAGGGTGTGCCCGCAAACCGCTGCGATATCCTCGAGAACATGATGCAGACCAAGCTGCTCATCGCCCAGGCCCGCATCGACTCCCTGACGGTCAGTACGGACCAGGTGAACGCCCAGCTGGACCAGTATATGGCGGAGATGACGACCCGTGCCGGCGGCGAGGACGAGCTGGCCGAGTACCTCGGCAAGCCGATCTACAAGCTGCGCCAGGAGTGGCGCACCCAGATCGAGGAGCAGACGCTCGCGCAGCAGGAGCAGTCCGAGATCGCCAAGAATCTGCCTGACCTGACGCCCTACGATGTCAAGCAGTTCCTCGACACGGCCGACGTGGCCTCGCTGCCCGTCGTGCCGATCAAATACCAGATGAGCCAGATCTGCATCTATCCCGACCGGGAGGCGGCCGCCATCGCCGTCAAGGAGCGTCTGCTCAACATCCGGGAGCGCATCATCAACGGCGAGCGTTTCGCCACACTGGCCCGCCTGTATTCCGAGGATCCCGGCAGCGCCCGCAAGGGCGGCGAGCTGGGCATGGCCTCCAAGACCATCTTCTGGCCGGCCTTCTCGGACGCCGCCATGTCGCTCAAGCCCGGCACCATCTCCCAGATCGTGGAGACGCCGGACGGTTTCCATATCATCGAGGTGCTGGAGAAGAAGGGTGACATGTTCAACGCCCGCCACATCCTCATTCGCCCCAGCTACACGCTGGCGGACCAGGAGAAGGCGTTCCAGCGGCTGGACAGCCTGCGCACGGCCATCCTGGACAGCACCATCACCTTCGAGGCCGCGGCGCGCTTCTACTCCGAGGATGCGCCCACCCGCACCAACGGCGGCCAGATGGCCGATCCGCACACCGGCTCCGCCTATTTCGAGATTGATCAGCTGAAGCCGCAGGACTACGCCGCCATCCAGGATCTGCAGATCGGCGAGATCTCCGAGCCGATCGCCTCGCTGGACAATGAAGGCCGCGACGGCAACCTCGTCTACAAGATCGTCCGCCTGGACAAGATCGTTCCCGCGCACACGGCCACCTTCGAGTCGGACTACACCGACCTGCTCGCCCAGGTGCAGCAGGAGAAGGTCAACGTGGCCATCAGGAAGTTCCTGGACGACAAGATAGAGAGCAGCTACATCATCATCGATCCCCTGTTCGGGGACTGTGAGTTCTCCCGGAAAGGATGGTCCGCCAAAATCAGAAAAGACGACTGATTCTCTTCGCGGCCCTGCTGCTTGCAGCCCTGCCGCTGTCTGCCCAGCAAGCTTCCGGGCAGACGGACTCGCTGGTACGCCTGCTCAACGCCGTTTCCCTGGAGCAGGTGGAGAAGGACGGCCGGATGGCGCGCAAGGCCATCGACCCCACCTTCCTGCATAACGGCACCTATCTCTCCTGCGACACGGCCCTCTGGCACGTGGAGGAGAAAATCATCAACTGCTTCGGCAACGTCCGGCTCACGCAGGGCGAGTCCGAGCTGACCAGCGGCAAGCTGGACTACCTGATCGACGAAAGCCTCGCGCAGTTCCGCGGCGGGGTGGTCGAGCTGCGCAACCAGAAAGACAACGTTCTCCGCACGCATATCCTGGACTATAACACGCAGGACAGCCTGGCCGTCTTCTCGGGCGGCGCGTCGATGATCAGCTCCGACGGGCAGATCATCGAGAGCGACGAGGGCACCTACGAGAACGCACGGGACATGTTCAATTTCAGCGGCAACGTCAACATGTTCACGGATTCCATCTTCGTGCGTACGGAGAAGTTGCGCTACGACTCCGGTGCGGAGCGGGCTGATTTCCTGACCGAAATCGACTTCTGGAAGGACGGCAGGATGCTCTCAGCGGGCTCCGGCTGGTACGAGCGCGGGCGGGAAACCTTCTTCTTCCGCGACCACGTCCACGGCCTGGGCGAGAGCGAGGAGTCCTGGAGCGACAGCCTGTACTACTACCGCACGCCGAACGACCTGCTGATGCTCGGAAGTGTGCAGGTCCAGGACCAGAGCCGCCGTGTCGCGGCGCTGGGCGACCGGCTGCAGTACGTGGATTCCCTGGCCCGCGTGACGCTGGAGGAGAACGCCTCCGTGGCCCTGTGGGACGAGGATGGCGCGCAGCCGGACACGACCTACCTGGGCGCGGAGCGCTTCGTCTACTGGACGCAGCCGAAGTGTGACATCGACAAAGAAGAGATTGCGCTGGCGGAGAAACGCCGGGCGGAGATGCTGGAAGACCCGATTGCGGCCTACCGCCGCCGCGCCGCCGAAGAGGCAGCGAACAAACGGGAAGAAGCGATGCGTGAGAACGCATCGCTTCAAAGGCCTTCGGCCCAAAATACGGGGGGCGTTCCCCCCGAACCCCCTGCGTCGCTTCGCTCCGGAAACCAGGCGTCGGAAGATGAAGCGCCGGCCGATACGACGGTCGTCCTGACCGAACTGAAGTTCCCTGCCGATTCCCTTGCGGCCCAGCGGGACACCCTTCCGCCGCCCCCGGACAGCACCAAGATCGGCTTCCTCTTCGCCAACAAGGACATCAAGATTTTCCGCAAGGACATGCAGGTCCGCTGCGACTCCCTGCGCTACAGCGACCTCGACTCCATCGCCCGCCTGTATAAGAACCCCATCGTCTGGAACGAGGGGAACCGCCAGTACAACTCCGACAGCCTCTTCGTGCTGCTCCGCAATGAGAAGATGGAGCGCGCCAATCTCCTGTCTAACGCCTTCGTCCACACGGAGGAGGCGGGCGGCTACTTCGACCAGATCAAGAGTACGGATATCATCGCCTACTTCAGCGACTCCACCTCGCTGCGCCGTTTCGACGCCCTGGGTGGCGTCACGGCCCTGCTTTACCTGGAGGAGAACGACGCCATCGCCACCGTCAACCGGACGGAGAGCAAGATGATGATGGCGACTTTCGACGCGGAGGGCAACGTCGACCACGTCTACAATTTCGACAACCCCAAGAGCGATGCCTATCCGGTCGTGCAGCTTCCCGCCGCCGAGCACAAGCTGCGCGGTTTCAACTGGCAGCCGGAGCTCCGCCCGAAGGATAAGTTCGACGTGACGGCGATGGTGGTCCGCGACTCCGAGCGGGAGGCCTACGAGGCCCGCCCGCATGCGGCTTTCCCCCATACGGACGTCTATTTCCCAGGACACATGTCCGACCTGTACAAGTCGCTTGACGCCGCGCGGGAGCGCCGCAATCGCCGCCAGGCCAGCGCTCCGGCCGACACGCTCCGACAATCCGGTGACGAGATGCTTCGCGAGGCTCAGCAAGACAGCCTGGCGCATTCCGTGCCTGATTCCACAGTCATTGCCATCGATTCTACGCTCATCCTGAACGGAGTGAAGGATCTCCCTGCCAGTCGCGACACGACGTATATGTCGGAGCGGGAGCTGCGGAAGGCGATGCGCATTGCGAAGCGCGACGCCCGCTGGGCCGAACTGGACCAGCGCGACGCCGACAAGGCGGCCGCGAAACAGGCGCGCAAGGATGCGCGCAAAGCCAGACGCGAGGCCCGGGAGGCCGCCCGCCTGGCCAAACAGGCGAAAACCGATGCAGCCAAGCTGCAGAAATACATAGAACGCTACGAAAAAAAGAAAGCGCGCCATGAATCCCGAAAACAAAAATCTGTCCCTGCCGGAAAACGCTCACCGGGAGCTGAAACCGGGGGAGAATTACCAGCCCCTGCTGAGTCCGAACGAGAAGCCCTTTGAGGTCACGCCCTACAGCGTGACGGTGGGCTTGCTGATGACCATCCTTTTTTCCGCCGCCGCGGCCTACCTCGGGCTGAAGGTCGGCCAGGTGTTTGAGGCGGCCATTCCGATCGCTATCATCGCCGTCGGCCTGACCGGCGCCCTGAAAAAGCAGGGCGGCCTGGGGCAGAACGTCATCATCCAGAGCATCGGAGCCTGCTCCGGTGTGGTGGTGGCGGGCGCCATCTTCACGCTCCCGGCCATCTACATCCTGGGCCTGGACGTCAATTTCTGGCAGATGTTCCTGAGCTCGATGCTGGGCGGTTTCCTCGGCATCCTGTTCCTCATTCCCTTCCGCAAGTACTTCGTCAAGGAGATGCACGGCAAGTACCCGTTCCCGGAGGCTACGGCCACCACGCAGGTGCTCGTCAGCGGCGAGGGCGGCGGCAAGAGCGCCAAGACCCTGCTCGCCGCCGGCCTGGTGGGCGGTCTGTACGACTTTGTCGTCGCGACCTTCGGCGCCTGGGCGGAGACGCTCAGCACCACGGTCATGCACTGGGGCCAGGTCGTTGCGGACAAGGCCAAGGTGGTGCTCAAGCTCAACACCGGCGCGGCCGTGCTCGGCCTGGGCTACATTGTGGGCCTGAAATACGCGTTCATCATCTGCTGCGGCTCCTTCCTCGTCTGGCTGGTCATCATCCCGCTGATGAATCTCATCTGGGGCGGGAACGTCATCGACCTGATGGGTACGGGCATCACCCAGACCATCTCGGAGATGTCTCCTGAGCAGATCTTCAAAGAATACGCCCGCCACATCGGCATCGGCGGTATCGCCACCGCGGGCATCATCGGTATCATCAAGAGCGCCGGCGTGATCAAGAGCGCGGTCGGCCTCGCGACCAGCGAGTTCAAGCGCAAGCCGGGCGCCGCGGCCGAGAAGCCGGAGCGCACGCAGGAGGACCTGCCGATGAAGACGGTCGTCTGGGGCATCGCCATCACGCTGCTCGCCGTGTTCGCCTTCTTCGCCTTCGGCGGGGTGGTGAACAACATCTGGCAGGCCCTCATCGGGCTCCTGATCATTGCGGTGATCGCCTTCCTCTTCACGACGGTGGCGGCCAACGCCATCGCCATCGTGGGCACGAACCCGGTCAGCGGCATGACCATCATGACGCTGATCATCACGGCCCTCGTGCTCGTGGCGGTGGGCCTGAAGGGCAACGCCGGCATGGTGGCCGCGATGGTCATTGGCGGCGTGGTCTGCACGGCCCTGAGCACCGCGGGTGGCCTGATCACCGACTTCAAGATCGGCTACTGGATCGGCACGACGCCGCGTAAGCAGGAAGCCTGGAAGTTCGTCGGCATCGCCGTGGCGGCTGCGACCGTGGGCGGCGTGATGCTGATCCTGAACAAGACCTACGGCTTCACCGGCGACGGCGCCCTGGTGGCCCCGCAGGCCAACGCCATGGCGGCCGTGATCCAGCCGATGATGAGCGGCGGCAGCGCCCCCTGGCTCCTCTACGGCATCGGTTTCGCCATCGCCATCCTGCTGACCATCCTCAAGGTCCCGGCCCTCGCTTTCTGCCTCGGCATGTTCATCCCGATCGACCTGAACCTCCCGCTGCTGCTCGGCGGCGCCATCTCCTGGTACGTCAGCACCCGCAGCAAGGACGCGGCCGTCAACACCGCCCGTCAGGAGAAGGGCACGCTCATCGCCAGCGGCTTCATCGCCGGCGGCGCGCTGATGGGCGTCGTCTCCGCCATCCTCAAGTTCGCCAAGGTGGACTGGTTCATGAACGCCTGGAACACCGTCGCCCCCGGCCACGTCGCCTCCGGCGCCGAAGCCATCGCGATCCTTCCCCTGATCGCCATCTGCGCCTACATGATCATCGCTGCGAAGCGGAAATAACGCCAACGCTCGGCAAGCCCTACCGATGAATCTCGGTACCAAAATAGCCGGAATTCGGCGCCGACACGGTTTTTAGACCGGGGTCGGCGCCGAGTTCAGTTTTTTGGGGCACCGACAACACGTGTTTGGAATAGTAAAAGAAAACCCGTATCTTCGCGAATAGTAGTGACATCGGTCATTTCCGATGGTGCCTGAAAACAGATAACCAATCTTCCTCAGAGATGAATAGAACATTCTTCAGGAAGGCAACGGCCGCGCTGTGTGCGGCCCTGCTATTGTCCCTGGTGGGGTGTGAAAAGCCGGACAAGCCGAATCCGAACCCTACCCCGAACCCCGATCCGGAACCGAAACCCACAGCCCCGTTCTTTAAGGCAGACTTACCCGCAGAGTGGGTCTCCAATGTGGATGGGTATGGTACGACTTTCGGGATAGAGACGAATATCCCGGATTGGACGGTCTCGTCGGATGCGGAGTGGTGCTCCGTTACAAAAAACGAGAACAACTTCGTCATCCAACCGAGTCGCTATGAAGTCAAAAACGATGAAGGCGCCATCGAATACGTGGCACCCCGAGTATGTACGGTGACTGTCAAGGCGGGGACTGTTTTCAACAAGACCATCAAGGTGGCCCAGCAGTCCTGGACTTTCTCTGCTTTCCTCGAATCTGAAAAGAACAGCTATGTGCTGACCCTATCGCCAGATGGCGAAACGCACGATGTCCTGATCAATACGAATGTGTATTTCTGGCAGGCCTCGACCGAGGCCGACTGGCTGACGCTGCAGCGTGTTGACAACGGAACGTTGCGCGTTACTTCCCAGGCGCGCCCGGAGTCGGTGACGGACCCGCGGAGCGCCAAGGTGACTCTGACTACGCCGCACGACCTGGTCGTGCTGGATGATTTTACCGTCGTGGACGGTGAGCCCGCTCTCTCGGGCCCTGACTACGGATACGGAGATGGAACAGGGTGGGACGAATAAAAGAGCAAGGCCATGAAAACCAGATACTTCATTCTTTCTTTAGCAGTCCTGGCCTCCTGGAGCTGCACGCAGACCGCGCTCCGGCCGGGTTCAGACGAGGACTGCCTGCGCGCGGTCATCGAAGAGGATTTGGCCGTTACCAAGTCGCAGCTGCTCGACGTTCCGGGCATTCGCCTGGAGTCGGTTTGGCAGACCGGCGATCAGATCGGCGTGTTCGGCTCCAATGCAACTAACGTCGATTTCAAGGTGGCGGAAGGAGATTTGTCGAAAGACCGGAAGACGGCCGATTTCCGCACCGACGGGACAATCCCGTCCGGGAAACTGACCGCCTATTCCCCCTGGCAGCAGGGCGCTACCAGTGCGGACGGGGCTATCATGATTGAATTCCCCGCGACGCAAAACTACGTGACGGCGAATGCCGTGGCCGCGCCGGATCCGGCTGCCAACATCTTGGTTGCAGACGGTTCGAAAGGTGGCGGCCTGACGTTCCGCAGCGTGTTGGCTGTATTGAAGATCGGTCAGGTCTTCGAAGCGGAAACAGTGGTGAAACGTGTGGAGTTCCGCGACCTCTCCGGCGCACCGGTGGCGGGCGGGATGAAACTCACCCCGGGCGCCGCACCGACGGCGGAGATTACCGGAACCGGCGCGGTCCTGACGCTTGACCTGGGCGATGGCCTGACGTATTTCGCCGGCACCATGCAGCCGATATTCCTGATTGTCCCTGCCCGCGAGTATAAGCAGGGCTTCGAGATCACGTTCATCGACGAAAAAGGCGGCAAAATCGTCCGGACAATCGGTAAGACCACCGGAAAAACCCTCAATCGCGGCACCGTATATCCCGTCGGAGACATCACGACACGGGATTACCCTGCGGGGACGAAGACAGAGTGGAACGATGGCGCCATCCTGCTGACTTCCCAGGCCATGGAGAAGATTCGCGTCATCGAAGTGTATGAGAACCGCGAGCTGGTGGACGAAAACGGAAACCCCTGTTACGACGTGCACGGCAAGAAGATTTATGCCAAGCGCCTGGAATTGATGGTCCACAAGGATCTGCACCCGGCCGTCGGCAACTGGCTGGTCTTCGACCATCCTACCGAAGTCCTCCCTGAGGGCGGCGTGTACAAGATTCTGACCTGCAAGCCGGTGGGCGATGAGTATTATGAGGTGTATGCCGAGGTGGACCTGAACGTGTTCGCTCCCATCAAGTCCCTGACGGTCGGCGACGAGGTCTTTGATGCGGAAGGAAATGTCATCGAAGGCGCGGGCATCGACCTGGATCTGGCCAGCCACCTGGAATCAATCGTTGACGAGAATGGCCGGCCCATCCAGTTCAGTTACGGCCCGTCCGGACAGATCCTCCTCAGTGGGGAGGATACGGCGGACCTGCTGGGTCTGGAAGACCAGCCGGCAACCAAAGCCAAGTGGCAGGGCACGTTTTCTGCGCCGAAACTCTTTTTCAAGCATACGGAGAATCATGCGGAGGTCTCTTTCGGAGCCCAACTGCTGCTCGGAACGAAATTCTATATCTGCGTTGCGGACGGATCGCTCCAGTCGCTGCATTTCAATGTCAATCCCCGCTTCGAGTTGAGTGCTGACTTTGTCCTGAAGGAGGAAGTCAGCGTGAGTGTTCCCTTCCATCTGATTACCCTCAACTTTACGCCGATCGTCATCGCCCCGGGTGTCTTGATCACGCCGTCGATGGAATTGCGCGGAGAGATTGGTCTGGGCGGATCGATCCAGTTCTCGTCATCCGTCAAGTACACGTACGACATGGGCACGTTCGGTATGTCCTATGGCGCCGGCACCGGTTTTATCGGCCGGAGAAAAGTCGCAGAGCCCAAGGAAGTGGAAGTGACGCCCGAGGTCGGGGACGTCACCGGGCAGATTTATGCTTTTGGCAAGCTGACCGCAGCGCCGTACCTGTCCGTATACGGGCTGCTCGGACTGGGGCTTGAGGCAGATTTCTCGCTGAAGTTTGGCCTCGAGGCTTCTACGGGCTCCCCGACCAGGTTGTTCCTGACGCCGGAACTGGAGCTGGTCCCGAGCGTTGCGGCGCTCGGCGGGTATTTCACCCACCGCTTCAGCGATTTCTCCCTTAACGTCGAGTTCAAGCCAATCTGGGAACGGTACCTGGCGCCGGTCGTGGAGCTGCGGGAGCCGCTGGTCCCGACCGGGCAGGTGAAAACCATTGAGAGTTACTACTATACGGTGTCGGACGAGAAGCGTTATCGCTGGGCACAGTTCGGCTCGCACGATATCGCCACGCGCGTAGATGGCATCTCCTATGACCTGGCCTCCACGGCAAAGACGCTTGATCCCTGGACGGTGGCGATAGACGTGATTGAACTGACGATGGATTCGAGCGTCTCCTGGCGCGACCTCTATCTGTCACCGAGTTCTCGGGACAGGGCACGGTTGCAACCCTGGTCCTACTGGGAGATTCCGCCCGAAAAGGTTCTGAGCTCCAAACGTGTTGGGCGCTACGAGATTATGGACATCCCGGCAGGGCAGTTCAACGAGAAAACAAAGAGCGGCGTGGGGGCAGAAGGCGCTTTTGCCTCCGGAAAAGTGTACACCTGGGATCTGGTCTTCATCAACAAGGCGAGCGGAAAGGTACTTACGAGTAGCGACCGGGAGCATTTCGCTTTCAAGCGGTATCGTGTTTGGGGAGATGATCAGGACTGGAATAATGTCGCTGATAGGGGCAGAGGAATAGACAACTTCATCTTTGCCTATTACTGGCCTGAAACGCCTGACGGACCTTACTGGGTCTCCGTGGATGATCCGTACGCCCAGGGTACTTTTGTGTACCACCCCCGCACCTATGAAGAAGATATGGGGCATGAATACTTCACCGGCGTCAGCTGGGAAGCCAATTAAACAATAAATACGAAAAATGAAGAGCTTGAACCATCACCTGCGTGCACTGTTTTGCATCGCCTGGCTCCTGTCTGCAGCTGCCTGCGACAAGCCGGACCCCGCTCCGGGCCCGAACCCTACCCCGAACCCCGATCCGGAACCGAAACCCACAGCCCCGTTCTTTAAGGCGGACTTGCCTGCGGAATGCGTGATCAACTTCGACCAGGGTGTCGTAGCCTGGACAGTCGAGACGAATATCACCGACTGGACGGTCTCGTCCAGCGAGACGTGGTGCAAGGCAACGCCCAAGGCAGACCAAATCTGGCTCGAAGTGGAGAATTACGACGCGCGGGATGAAAATGGCTTTGAAGCGTATGATCCGCCGCGTATCTGCACGGTTACGGTCCAGGCTGGGACCGTATTCAACAAAACCATCAAGCTGGTTCAGCAGACGCACACGATAATCGATTTCCCGCAGCGGACGTACAGCATGAACTACGATTGGATCCTGGATGAGCCCAGCGGCATGGTCGTCCTGCTGTCGGCGGACGGACAGACCCGGGAACTGGTGGTCCAGTCCAACGCCTACCGCTGGATTCCGACCACGGAGGCGTCCTGGCTGAAGGTGGAGTGCCTGAACAATTCGACGCTCAAACTGACCTCGACGGCCCGGCCGGAGACGGAGTCGGAAGCCCGTACTGCGACGGTGAAGCTGTACGTGGAGACGGACGAGCTTAATTACGTCACTTTCCAGGTTCAGGACGCTCCGGCGAAGGTCGGTGGCCCGGACCTGAACTATGGCGACCGCACGGATTGGGACTAAACTAAACGGAGAAGATACACAATGAATACGAGATATCAATTCTTTACGATCCTTGCGATGGCGGGTGCCCTGGCGGGCTGCGCCCCCAACAGTCTCACCCCCCAGACGGACGGTCCGACCCTGCGGGGCGTGATCGACGCCGACCTGGCAACCACGAAGGCTATTCTGCTGGACAACCCGGGCATCAAACTGGAGTCGTTCTGGGTAGCTGGAGACCAGATAGGCGTCTTCGGCAACAACGCCTCGAACGTGACTTTCCGGGTTGCGGCCGAGGACCTTTCGTACGACGGTAAGACGGCGGAATTCCGCACGGACGCATCCATCCCGAACGGCAAGCTGACGGCGTATTCGCCCTATCAGGAGGGTGCCGTCGGAGACAGCGAAGGCATTGTGATCAACTTCCCGGACAAGCAGCAGTACGTGACGGCCAACGGCGTTGTCCAGCCGGATCCGGCCGCCCATATCCTGTTCGCCACGGGGTCGCGGGGAGGCGGGCTGGTCTTCCGGAGCATGATTGCCGTGCTGAAGATCGGTCAGGTGTTCGAAACGGAGACGCTCGTCAAGACAGTCGAGTTCCGCGCGTTGGACGGCGCGCCGGTAGCCGGCGCCATGAAACTGAGCAGTACCGGTGCCGAGATTACGGGCGGCAGCCAGGTCCTGACCCTGGACCTGGGCGAAGGACTGAGCTTCCCGGCCGGATCGATGCGCCCGGTGTTCCTGGTCGTCCCGGCCCGGACGTATGCCCAGGGCTTCGAGATCTCTTTCATTGACGCGAATGGCGGAAAGACGGTGCGGACGGTGGGCACGACGAAGGGGAAAACCCTGGAGCGCGGCGTGGTCTATCTGATCGGTGACATCAGCGGCAATGCCTACCCGGAGGACTCGAAGACGGTCCTGAAAGAGGGCGCTACCATCATGACGCCGGAGCTGCTGGACAAGGTCACGCTGACCCAAGTCGAAGAAGTCTGGCTGCGGGGACCCGACGGCGAGGTCCTGCGCGACGAGTATGGTGTGGTCCTGCATCGCCCCGTTTTCAACATCATTGTCCATGAAGGGCTGCATCCGGTGGAGGGAGGTTATCTGATTTTCGACCAACCTTCCAGCGACCTCCCGGAGGGCGGTATCTATAAGATTACTTCATGCAAAGACCTGGGTGGCGGCCAATATGACGTGACGGCCTATCCGGAGGCCAACTTCGCCGCGCCCTTTGAGGAACTGACGGTGGGGACGCCGATTTTCGATGAAGCCGGTACTTTGCTGGAAGACGGCGGCATCGAGCTGGATCTCTCTTCCCACCTGAAATCCATCAAAGACCAGGACGGCAATGCGATTCCGTTCAGCGTCGGACCCGCGGGGCAGCTGTATCTCGGTGAAGCGGAAACGAAGGCCCCGATGAAAAAAACCTGGGCCTTGCCCAAAATGTTCTTCAAGCATGCTGAGAAAAACGCGGAAGTCGCCTTCAGTGCCCAGTTGACCGTCAATACGAAGTTTGCCGTCGGAATTATGCGGGGAGAGATGCAATATGTCCATTTTACGGCCAATCCGGTGTTTACGCTGGGCGCTGATTTCACGCTGAAAGGCGAGATGACCAAAGACTGGCCGTTCCACCTGATCACGCTGGAATTCGTTCCGATCGTCGTGGCTCCGGGTTTCGTCCTGGTTCCGCAGCTCAAGCTGAGCGGAAAGGTCGAACTTGGAGGCTCCATCACGTTCACGTCCTCTGTCTCCTATACCTATGATATGGGCGTGTATGGCATTTCGTACAACAAGGGAGACGGGTTCACCGCACGCCATCAGCCTCCCAAGCCCGCCAAGACGGAATTGACCCCCAGCCTGGGCGGCTTCTCCGGGTCTTTGTACGCCTCCGCCGGCATTACCGCCTCTCCGAACCTGTTGCTGTACGGTGTGTTCGGCATGGGAGCTGACATGGATTTCAAACTAAAATTCGGCCTTGGCAGCGAGACGAATCAGGATGCGATAGCTTTTCCGCTGGCCTACAAGCTGTTCCTGACCCCGGATCTGGAAATTACGCCGCATATCAGCGCGATAGGGTATTTTACCCATAAGTTCACGGACCTGACGACCAATGTTGAATTCGATCCCATCTGGGAGCGCTACCTCACCCCGGTGGTGAAAGAGCTCGGGGCGATGGAACCGATCGGGCCTACCCGCTCCATGGAGGGAATCAAGTTTCTTGAATGGGACACGAACGAGTACGGCGAAGACGTTTCCACAGCCTACGAGATGCGTCCGCAGTTCTTCTCTTCTACGCAGACGATCTGCACCCAGGTGGAAGGGGTTTATTATCATCTTGTTTCGACAAAGCCCACCCTGGATCCCTGGTCTGTCTGGATCGAGGTCATGACGGGCACGACGGATATGCCCTGGGGGACCCTGGCCCTTCAGCACGGCGGCGTTGAGGGAGGAATGAGATACTGGCTGCTCTCGTCTATGGATGGACTGGACCCCGAGACGGGGGCGATAGCTGAGAAATGGCATTACACGGGCGTACAGACGATTGCCCGCCACGAAGCGATGATGATTCCGGCGGGCTCGACGGACCATGAGAATAAAGGAAAGGTGGGAGGCAAGGCGGATTTTCCGAACGGTCAGGTACGTTCCCTGCGCTATGTCCTGGTCAACAACGCGACCGGACAGACTCTTGGGGCGGAATATGGATCTGATGGGGAGTTCATCAACAAAGGAACCCCGTTTGCAACCTATTGGCCGGAATCGCCGGACGGGCCGTATTTCATCCGTGTCGTCCCGCCGTATGCCTATTCAGAGAGCAAGTATCCTACGGGGACCCCGTCCAGCCTGAAAGAGCCGGACGGCTACTACGAAGGCGGCTACGGCGAGTAGTCCTTCCCGCAAAGCCGGGCAGCGAAGGCTTCCGGCGTGAACATGAGCGGACCCTTTCCGGCCTTTTGCTCCCGGAAATGCCGGTCTGAAGTGATGATGGCGTCGCAGCCCTTTTCGCAGGCATGGGCAAAGATGGCCTCATCCTCCAGGTCCTTGCCGCAGGAGAGGATAGCGTCTTTGATGTCGAAAATATGGATGGACTCGATGTTAATGAAATTCGACAGGCTGAGAATGCTCTGGCCGAATGCCTCCCGGCTTGACGGGCCACCCTGGCGGGACAGGATGTAGAACGCGTCCAGGATGCTTAGCGTCGTGAGGAAGCCTTCGAAGATACCTGTCCGGATGGCTTCGAAGATTAGCCTGGAAGATGCTGCTGACGGCCTGTCTGGCGTGCACAGCACGTCCAGCAGGACGTTGGTGTCCAGGAATACGCGGTATTTAAAGTTCACCATATTTCTCCCAGAGATAGGCCAGTTTCGGATCTGCTTCCAGTTCTTCGCTTGTCGGACGTGTCAAGTGGATACTGCCCAGGGACAAGATGTCTTCCGAGACGGTAAACCCTTCGGGAACCGTCGGGAAGGCAGGCCCTGCGGCCTGGAGCAGGATGCGCTCCACGTAACTGTTGAACGAAATTCTCTCCTTGCGGGCGTTTCGTTTGATCCGGTCCATCAGATCCTGCGGGAGTCGAAGAACGGTCTGTATGCGCTGTGCTTGCATCGCTTTTTCTTGCAAAGATAGGCAAAAGTGATATCATTTCCAAAAAATGATATCTATTCTTGTTTAGGGGCTTTTTGCTATCTTTGCGGATATGGAAAAGATTCTAGACCGTTTTCTGCGCTACGTCGCAGTGGACACCCAGTCCAATGAGGAGAGCGAAAGCCAGCCCTCCGCCGAGAAAGAGTTGAACCTCCTGCGCATGCTGCGGGACGAGCTGGAGGCCCTCGGCGTCCAGGCGACCCTCGACGAGTGGGGGTACGTGATGGGCACCATCCCCTCCAATATTGACAAGAAAGTTCCCGTCGTGGGCTTCATCGCCCACGTGGACACGGCTCCGGACGCCTCCGGCGCCGATATCAAGCCGCAGATCATCCCGAACTACGACGGCTCCGACATTCCCCTGAAGGGCGTGCCCGGCCTCGTGCTGAAGACCGCGGAGTTCCCGGAGCTGCTCGCGCACAAGGGCGAGACGGTCGTGACCACCGACGGCACAACGCTGCTGGGCGCCGACGACAAGGCCGGCGTGGCGGAGATCATGGACACGGTCCAGTACATCATGGCCCATCCGGAGTTCAAGCACGGCGAGATCAAGATCGGCTTCACGCCGGACGAGGAGATCGGCCGCGGCGTGGTCAAGTTCGACGTGAAGAAATTCGGCGCCGACTACGGCTACACGATGGACGGCGGCGACGTTGGCGAGCTGGAGTTCGAGAACTTCAACGCCGCCTCAGCGAGTGTCCGCATCCAGGGCAGCAACGTCCACCCCGGCTACGCCAAGGGCAAGATGCGCAACGCCCTGCACATCGCGCAGGAGTTCGACGCGCTGCTGCCCGTCAGCCAGCGGCCGGAGTACACGCAGGACTACGAGGGCTTCTTCCACCTGATCAGCCTCAAGGGCACGGTGGAGGAGGCGCAGTTCTCCTACATCATCCGCGACCACGACCGCGCCAAGTTCGAGCAGAAGAAACGGGTCATCGCCCGCTGCGCCGAGTTCATCAACGCGCGCTACGGCGAGGGCACCGCGACCGTCACGGTCAAAGACCAATATTATAATATGCGCGAGCAGGTGGAGCCGCACTACCACGTGGTGGAGAAAGCCGTAAAGGCGATGGAGATGGCGGGCGTGAAGCCCCGCATCCAGCCCATCCGCGGCGGTACCGACGGCGCGAACCTGTCGTTCCGCGGCCTCCCGTGCCCGAACATCTTCGCCGGCGGACTCAACTTTCACGGCAAGTTCGAGTGGGTGACGGTGGAGAATATGGAGAAGGCCGCGGCCGTCATCCGCAACCTGATTTCCCTCTACGCGGAATAGCCTGGCCTCGAAAACGGCCATTATCGATACGACCCCCGGCAAAATGGCTGGGGGTCGCATCGGTTTCGGGCGGAATCGATGCCGCTACTGCACCTCGAACGAAGGGTCGAATTCGTGGATCAGGTCGTTGATGACCCGGAATATGTCCTTGCCTCCCGTATCCTGTTTGACCTCTTCGTTGATTTCGTAGATCCTCATCGGGTTGTCTGCCTGGGTGCCCATCTCGTTCATGTGCCCCTGCATTTTCTCCCAATAGCGGATCTGCGCCTGCACTTCCCGGTATTCCGTGAAGTTGTTCTTGTGCGCTTCGAGCCGCTGCCTGAGCATCGGGAGGAGCATGTTGGTGATCTCCTTGTTCGCTTCCCGGCTCTTGGCCTGCATCTTCGTGGTGGCGGTCATGCTGGTGTTGCCTTCGATGGCGTTCATTTTGACATTGATCACCCTGCCGATACTCGCAATGTCCTCTGCCGGAAGATTCAGGTAATCTACATTCTTCTGCAACAATACCGGGTTGCTGTAAGCTTCGGGATGGGCGGAGGTGGTCAGGTTCATCTCCGACGCCTTGGCGGAGATGGTGTGCTGCTTGAAATACACCTCGTTCATCGTCCTTTGGGCATCCATCATGAATCGCTCCGGCGTTACTTCTATGCCGTCCTTGAAAAACTTCGGCTCCACGAGCTTGGTCGCCGTGGAATTCTTGATGGATACCGGCGCCATGTCCAGGTCCATGCTGGACGAGCCGGAACTGGAGGAATTGCGGAACTGCTCGAACCTGATGTCCGAAATATCGTATTTCTGAGCCTCGAGCGATTCAAACAACTTGGGTATCATGGCGTCGTAATTCTCCTGCACCCGGTTGTTGAACTGCGTGCGGACCTCGGGAGAAGCCTTGTATTTGATCTGCCATTTGGCGTGATAGTCGGCATTGAGAGAAGCGGCCAGTTGGTTCAGTTCTACCTCCGCATCCTTGATCTTTGCTTCCGGCGTGCCGGGGGTCGCCTTCAGTTTCGCTAGGTCGTTGGTGCGCTGCTCAAAGCCCTTCACGGCATCCTGTGCCTCAAGCTGCTGCCGTTTCATGCGCAGCATATCCAGTTTCTGCTGCGTCGTAGGTGCCCGCCCTTTCAGGCCGGGGGAGAGGCCGGCGGTCAGGTTCATCTTGACCGAAGGGCAGATGGCTGTCAGACCCTTGGAGACGATGCCGCCGCCAAGGGAAATCAAGCCTTGTACGAAGAGGTCCTGTCCAGCCTGGATGGCGCCGTTCCACGTGCGGTCCTCGATGCTGAGATTCTCGCTGCCTTCGGCATTGAAGCCTTTGATGAAGGACGCCACGCCGGCCGTGACCGGGTGGAACAGGCCGGCCGCAGACGGGAGAACGCCGGATGGGCCGTCCGCAACATAGCCGGTGGCCCCGCCGTACAGCGCACCGACCAGTCTGGGCCCCCAGATGGCCAGTGCGGAACCGGCGCCGTAAGTGGCGGCGAACGCCTCGGCGGCGAGACCCATCGTGACGGAACCCAGGCCCATGATGGCGGCGCGCGTCCCGGCCTCGCCGAGGTTGATCCAGGCTTCCCGGTTGATGGCTTCCGCCTGATCATTCAGGGCCTCGCCCGTGAAGCGGTTGTTGAGCGCGGAGCCCAGGGCTCGGACTTTCTCGATGTCGCCATTCTCAAGGGCCCCATCCTCGTAGAGTATTCTTTCCAGCCGCTCGCGGACATCGCGCTGCTCCTCCTTGGGCAGGCGGCTGATCTGTTTGGATACGATGCCGGCGGCGCGTTTGGTCCGGTCGTAGCGCTCCGCTTCGATGTGCGCGTCCTGGATCAGTTTGTTGAAGGCATAGTCGTCAAACGCCGTCCGTGTGTGCACGAACTGGCCCGTTTCCAGCGACTTGATATTGTCCAACTCGTTCTGCAGGTCGGATTTGAAGTACATGATACGCCGGTCGATATCCTCGCGCTCGGCACCCGTGGCGCTTTCCCGTTTTTCTATCTCCCGGTCCAGATTCTGCTGGATGCTCCGGGCGATTTCCCGGTGGCACTCGATGGACTCCTGGCGGGACTTCTCCTCGAAGGCCAGAGAGTCCTGGATCTGCTTCCGGCGTATGACCGCCGGGTCGGTCGGATCCTCCTGGGCCGCGGCAGCCGCTTCGGCACGGCGCTGTCTGGCCGACTTCTCCCGGGAGGCGATATCCTGCCGGAGCGCTTTCCGGAGGTCATTGGTAAAAGCGTCCAGCGCCTCCCCGGGGATGACGCCGCTGTCGTTGTAGCTGTATTTGTTCCATTGATCCTTGGCGGACCATTCGTACCCCACCTTAAAGAAGAAACCGGCCTTGAGTACACGGTTGCCATAATTGCCCGCCGCGATATGGTAGGCTTCCTTGAGCGCAGCCGTGCCGTTCTTCTCGTCTTCTTCCGTAGGATAAGAGAGTTCGAACTGCCGCATGAGGTTCATCGTCAGGGTGGTGATGGCCAGAACGGGCGGCTTGGGGTAATAGGTCCGGAACTGACC
>JAEEGG010009178.1_pt1 | contig 22240 bp, 20 predicted proteins | sample 9134161 | NCBI WGS metagenome assembly JAEEGG01 (sample SAMN16246543, study PRJNA631951) | gut metagenome | biome: gut microbiome; feature: rumen; material: CR-attached | host: Bos | place: Iran: Karaj | collected 2018-10
ATTTCTCCCAATGCTCTTTAATTTCTTCCAGAATCTCATGATCGCGTATTATGCGCCAAATAATAAGAGCCAGGAAGGCGTTGCAGAATGGCTGGAATTGAAATCTCCATGGGCTGCGAAGGACTACATGACTGGTATGAGAAACTATACTGGTATGAAGGTGATGCAGATTATTTCGAAGTTTAGAGAGATTGATGCCAAAAGTAAGGGTTTAGACAACCCAAATACCCCTCCAGGGGAGCTTATGAAGGAACTGATTTTTTACATTTTGCACTAAAAAACCACTTTTCCCAGTTCTAGAATTTTCAGTTTTCGCGCTTTTCAGAAGCGCTTTTTTTGTGCCCAAAATCCGATAAAACCAGGGGTTCTGGGAGATTCTTACCCTCTCAAAACTCGCGTATTTCCAGATTTCCGTCCAACTGTCAGGAATACGCCAGAAATGCAGAAATTGCCCCTTTTGAGTCATCCCAAATTTAGTGTTCACATTTATTAGAGTTTAAATCCGTTGATTTAGAATTTAAAACCTATACAAATGTTGTAGCCGCTAAAGATTTGTAGATGTATATTTTAGATATTAAACTACAAATGTCTATGTTTAAATTTTAATTTTGATACTAAAACATAGTAGTTTAATATTGTATATTCATAAATATACATCAGTTCAGTTTTGGTTATATACATCTAAAAATCAAGTTGTTATACCAATTTATTCAAAATTACGCGAATATTTGAGGGATTTTATGATTCCAAACTATGCAAACAGCCTCTGGCACCCTTTAGATTTGTAGAATAACCCTATTATAAGCCAGTTTATTACTAAAAACCGCTCTTGTTACCCTTTGTACGGATTTATTTCCTTAAATTTAGATTTGTAATTACAAACCCGAATTTTGCAGGTTTGTAGTTTTGTATTTACAAATATAAAAACCAAAACCTAAACTTAAATTTTCTAAATTCTCTTTTAATTTGTTGTGAGTTTCAGATTTTTGTTTTACCTTTGTAAACGAAATGAAAATCGGCCCTAAAAGGCCCCAAAACCCTGTCATTAGCAAATGAAAGATCGAATTCGTCAGATTATGGAGTCTCAGCACATGACTCAACAGGTGTTCGCTGAGTACATCGGACAGTCACCTGCAACCCTCAGTAGTATTTTCAATGGGCGTACCCGTCCTACTCTGAATATCGTAGAAGCTATCAAAAAGAAATTTTCTAACATCAGTACAGATTGGCTCATGTTTGGTTCAGGCACGATGTTTTTGCCAGATCCTGGTGCAAATGTCGATGCTTCCCTCCCCCAGGATGAGGCCAATTTGAATGCAGATAACGGACCACTTTTTCAAAATCCGATGTTGGACTTTGATGCCACTCCTTCTACAACGCCTCAAAATGGCGCCTACGCACAACAGAATTTTAATAGTGTAAAAACTACACGCTCGGATTTAGCTCCCAAAGAGATAAAAATAGTTGACAAACAACAACGCAAGATTATAGAGATTCGCGTCTTTTATGATGATCAGACCTTCGATGTGTTTGAGCCGAAAAAGAAATAAGCGCTCTAAAAATTTGTTTTTTTACGCAGTTAATCGTACCTTTGTGCCAAATTTCACAAAGGTACGTTTTTTATGAAGAAGTATATCCTCGATCTGAAGGTCTTATCAGTGACACAGATTCACGCCAGATACGTGCTGATTAAGCTCACAGATAGCCAAAAACTCCCAGAAATGTTGCCTGGACAATTTGTTGAGGTGCGTGTTGATGGTTCTCCCACTACGTTTCTGCGTCGTCCTATCTCTATTAATTATGTAGATCGCGACCGTAATGAACTGTGGCTGCTTGTAGCGACAGTAGGCGACGGAACGCGAAAACTGGCCCATTTGCAGGCTGGCGATACGCTAAACTGCGTGTTGCCCCTTGGCAACGGCTTTACACCCGCCAAAACGGGCGAGAAAGTGCTGTTGATAGGTGGTGGCGTTGGTGTGGCTCCTCTGCTGTATATGGGTGCAGTGATGAAACAGGCAGGCCAAGAGCCGACGTTCCTCTTAGGTGCGCGAACAGTCCAGGATCTGCTTATGATAGATGAATTTAAGAAGTACGGGCGCGTGTACGTGACGACAGAAGACGGTTCTGAAGGCGAGAAAGGATTCGTGACCAATCACAGCATCCTTTCACAAGAGCAGTTCGACCGTATCAGCACCTGTGGACCTACCCCGATGATGAAGGCTGTGGCGCGTCTGGCTGTAGCCAAGGGCATCGCCTGTGAGGCCTCGTTAGAGAACCTGATGGCCTGTGGTCTGGGCGCCTGTCTCTGTTGCGTTGAGAAGACCACAGAGGGCAATGTGTGTGTATGTAAAGACGGACCAGTGTTTAATATCCAAAGCCTACTTTGGGAATAATCGATAGAATATGGCTGATTTAAGAGTAAAACTTGGCGATTTAGCGCTGAAAAATCCCGTGATGACGGCCTCGGGCACGTTTGGCTACGGGCTGGAGTTTGCTGATTTTATGCCTCTCGACGGTATTGGAGGTATCATCGTGAAGGGCACCACCCTCAATCCCCGTCAGGGAAACGATTATCCCCGTATGGTGGAGACGGCTCAGGGCATGCTCAACTGTGTAGGACTGCAGAATAAAGGTGTCGATTATTTCTGCGAGCATATTTATCCACAGATTAAGGATATCGATACGAATATGATTGTCAATGTCAGCGGCTCCTCGCCTGAGGATTATGCTGCGTGTGCAGCGCGTATCGATGCTCTGGAGCGTATTCCAGCCATCGAACTGAATATCTCTTGTCCTAACGTGAAGGATGGCGGCATGGCCTTCGGAGTGACGTGTGCTGGTGCTTCGAGCGTGGTTAAGGCTGTGCGCCAGGCTTATCATAAGACGCTGATTGTGAAGCTGTCGCCCAATGTGACTGATATCGCTGAGATCGCCCGTGCTGTAGAGGCTGAGGGTGCCGACAGTGTGTCGCTGATCAATACGCTGATGGGAATGGCGATTGATATCGAGAAGCGCAAGACGCTGCTGAGCATCAATACTGGCGGTCTGAGTGGTCCTGCGGTGAAGCCTGTGGCGCTGCGTATGGTGTGGCAGGTGGCTAAGGCCGTGAAGATTCCTGTTGTTGGTCTGGGTGGCATCTCTTGTGCGAAGGATGCCATCGAGTTCCTGATGGCTGGTGCGACGGCTATCGAGATAGGAACGGCCAATTTCCTCGACCCTGCCATCTCGATCAAGGTGCGCGACGGAATCAGTCAGTGGCTCGACAGTCATGGCTGTCAGTCTGTTCAGGAAATCATAGGTGTAATCAGTTGATTGCACCTTTTTTATGGAACAAAATTTGAGGGCTGCCAATCGGCAACCCTCAACCAACACAAAAACTAAACTAGACTTAACTAAAGCACCTCGGGATTTTCACAAACCCCTAAATGCTCTGCAAATATAGTTATTATTCTTGAATAATCAAAATATTTAGTGGATTATTTTGCATTTCATATACTTTTGTTACCTATAAAATTGTTTTTTAACAGGAAAAAGTCCAGGATGGTCATGGCTGCCATCGCCTCTACAACAGGTACAGCCCTGGGCAGCACACAGGGGTCGTGACGCCCTTTGGCGGTAAAGATTGTCGGATTTCCTTCGAGGTCGATAGTTTCCTGTTCTCTCAGGATTGTTGCCACAGGTTTGAAGGCCACGCGGAAGTAGATGTCCTGCCCGTTGGAGATACCACCCTGGATACCTCCGCTGTGGTTCGTGGCTGTCGTTACCTTTCCGTCTTGGTTCCTGAATATATCGTTCTGTTCGGAGCCTCTGGCCGTCACGCCAGCAAATCCCTCGCCATATTCGAATCCCTTCACAGCGTTGATGCTGAGCATGGCCTTACCCAAGGCCGCATGCAACTTGTCGAACTCTGGCTCTCCCAAGCCTGCAGGACAGCCTTTGACGACGCCTGTGATAATACCGCCGATGGTGTCGCCCTCACTCTTTACTTTCGTGATGAGTGCCTCCATCTCTGCAGCTTTCTCTGCATCAGGACAGCGCACGGCATTCGTCTCTGTCAGCGACAGGTCGTAATGCGTGTAGTCGTAGGGCAGCGCAATGTTGCCCACCTGCGATGTATAGGCCTGAACCGAGATGCCCAGTTGTTTTAGCACCAGTTTGGCCAGTGCTCCACCCACACAGCGGCTGATGGTGATACGTGCCGACGAACGGCCTCCGCCACGATGGTCTCTGATGCCGTATTTCTCCTGATAGGTATAGTCGGCATGCGACGGACGGAACAGGCAGCGCATATTCTCATAGTCCTGGGAGTGCTGGTTGGTGTTACGTACGATGAAGCCGATGGGGCAGCCTGTCGATTTGCCTTCAAACACGCCGCTGAGCAGTTCCACCTGGTCTGCCTCCTGGCGCGAGGTCGTTATCTTGCTCTGTCCAGGTCTGCGACGGTCCAGTTCGTGCTGGATGAAGTCGAGATCGATGTCGATGCCTGCAGGCATACCATCGACGACGCCTCCTACTGCTGCTCCGTGACTCTCGCCAAACGTGGTCAGTGTGAATAGGTTTCCGAATGTATTACGCATAGTCTCTGATTAATGATGGCAGTGTCCGCAGCCTCCTCCTTCGCAGCCTTCGTCGCAGCCTTCGCCTTCGCCATGATGGCCTCCACAGCCGCCGCAGCCGCCACAACCGCCAGTGAGTTTCTTGATCAGGTGCTGTACCTCTTCTTCTGTGGCCTCACGGCTCTCAATCACCTTGCCTACGAAGTTCAGCGTCTTTCCTGCCAACGGATGGTTGGTGTCAACCGTCACGCCCTTATCGTCGATCTTAATGACTTTGGCCATAAAACGGTGGTCTTCATTGTCTGTCAGGGTGATGATAGAACCCTCGTAGATATTCTCGCTGTCAAACTTGCCGTTCACCATGAAGATGTCGCGCTTCAGTGTGTTCACGCCCTGTGGCTCGTATTTGCCGAATGCCTCGTCTGGCTTCAGGCAGAAGTCGAAGGCAGCACCCTTCTCTACGTTGAGGAGCTCCTGTTCGAAGCGGTCGAGGGCGATGCCGAAGCCGGTGATAAACTCAAACGGGCGCTCGTCGCCTGTCTGCTCTTCCAGATTCTTCTCGCCGTTTTCTGCGATGGTATATAACTGATATACTACTGAAAGGAATTTGTTTTGTGCTTTGTCCATACCTTATTTATATATATATGATTTATTGCGCTGCAAAGGTACATATTTTAATCCATATAAGCGTAAAAAAGGGTCGAAAAACTTAAAAATTCAAGAAAACGCCGATTCTTTGACCTGTGTCAACAAAAGGGCTGTTATCGCACACAATTTCACGTAAACGCTTGCGTAAATGAAAAAACCGCCGTACCTTTGCAGCGTCAAAACAAAACAAGAGCTGCCCATGAGTGGGTAAGCAGCGCAAGCCAAAGAGCTGCGCAACAGGATAACATTATTAATAAGTAGGGCGGCCTAACACACCGCTCCGAGTAAAGAAAAAGAAAGGGTAAAAAGATGAAAAAGATGATTTTGACATTAGTAGCAATGCTGAGTATGACAACCGCATTTGCAGAAGGTGAGAATGCAGCCAGCGTAAACAGTGTCGAGGCTTATGATCTGAACGTTAATATGAATAGGCTCGCTGTAGCACTGAACCTGGCCGACGACCAGAAAGAGGCTGTTGCTGATATTCACCACACATTCGCTTCAGAGCTGAAGTTTGCTGCTCAGTACAGCAACGACGATCGTAAGGCTCTTCTGGCTCGTGCCATCGACAACGATGTGAAGTGGATGCGCTACGTGCTGAACGACAAGCAGATGCGTACTTATCTCACACTGCTCAACACCACGCTGAATAACCGTGGTCTGAACAAGTAAAGAAAGAAAAAGAAAGTTTATTGTTAGTATTTATGATTAGGCGAGGGCATTCCGTGAGGAATGCCCTTTGTTTTTTAGCTTAAAATTTGCCAGTCTCGTTTTTTTTTGCTTATTTTGCACTCAGAAACCAAATACTTTAAGCATGATGAAAAGTTTTCGACTGATTCTTGTGTCCTTAGTGGCAGCCGTACTCGTCAGTTGCGGTGGTACCACGAAAACTGTGCCCATCACGGGCCGCCAGCAGTCGCTGATGGTCAGCGACGGCGATATCCTGAGTCTTTCCACTCAGCAGTATTCCGAGTTTATGAAGAGCGCCAAACTCTCTACCAATGCCGAGAATACGGCGATGGTGAAGCGGGTAGGGCAGAACCTGGCCAATGCAGTGACCTCCTATCTGAAGTCGGCTGGTCTGCAGAACGATCTGCAGTATTATAAGTGGCAGTTCAACCTCGTTCAGGACAAGCAGGTCAATGCCTGGTGCATGCCTGGTGGCCTGATTGTGGTCTATGAGGGCATCCTCCCCGTTACGCAGGACGAGGCCTCTCTCGCCATCGTACTCGGCCACGAGATTGCTCACGCTGTAGCCCGCCACTCAGCCGAGCAGATGAGCACCAAAATGAAACAGCAGTATGGTGTGCAGTCGCTTGGCGCCCTCGCAGGCATTCTGGGCATGGGTTCCAGCACTGTGGCCGTCGGACAGGCGATTGCAGCCCAGGGTCTGAACTTCGCCAATCTGAAATACTCACGTAACCACGAGAGCGAGGCCGACCACATGGGACTGATCTTTGCCGCGATGGCTGGCTATGATCCTCAGGTGGCTGTCAAGTTCTGGCAGCGCATGTCGCAGTTGTCTGGCAACAAGCCCTCTGAGTTCCTCAGCGATCACCCCTCCGACGAGACGCGTATCCGCCAGATTCAGGGATGGATGCCCGAGGCACTGAAGTATTATAAGCCCAAGAAGGGTGCAGCGACGACATCCGCCAGCTCCACCTCCAAGACGATTAAGATCAGTTCTAAAAAGAAAAAGAAGTAATTGTCGTTTTCCCTGACTGTTATTCTCTGATGATTTTCAGATACTCATCATAAGGAATAAAGCGGCCCCCCATCGATTTCAGATGGGGGGTTTCTAATTGACAGTCGATCAGTCGGCCCCCAGCCCTTGCCATCGCCTGAGCCAGATAGATCAGCGCCAGTTTCGAGGCACTGGGCACCAGCGAGCACATGCTCTCGCCAAAGAATGAGTTGCCTATCGTTACACCGTAGAGTCCGCCCACGAACCGTTTCTCTGTCTGGCCGTCTGTCTCAGTCTTTTTCCACACTTCCACACTGGCGGCAAATCCCTGCCGATACAGTTCCTTATAGGCTTCCGTCATCTGCGGCCCCAGCCAGCCCATATCTTCGTTTTCACGCAGTTTGCCACAGGTCTCGATCACGGTGTCGAACGCCTGGTTCATGCTCACCTGATATTTGTCCTTGTTCATCATCGTGCGCATGGAGTGGCTGATGTGAATCTCTTCTGGGAAGATCACGAACCGCTGCATCGGACAGTACCACACGGGGTCGTCGTAGCGGTAGGCATACCAGGGGAAGATGCCGTAGGAGTAGGCGAGCAGCAGCCTGTCCACGCTCAGGTCTCCGCCCACGGCGATACAGCCGTCGTCCTCTCCGAAGTGGGGATCGGGAAACCATAGTTCGTTGTCGAGTCTTACTACCATCTTTTCTCAGTCTGCTGTCGCTAATTGATTGTCTGTCAGTGTGATGGCGATCTTGCCGCCCTTCTTCAGCCGTCCGAAGAGTATCTCTCTCATCAGCATCGGCTTCAGTTTGCCCGTGATCACGCGGTCCATCTCTCTCGCACCGTATTCGCGTGTGAAACCTTCTTTCAGCAGGTAGCCGAAGGCCTCGTCGCTGAGTGTCATCTCCACCTGCTTGGCGGTCAGTTTCTCCTGCAGTTCTCCCAGTTTCTTCTTCAGGATGAGCGTCGCCATCGTCTGGTCCATATCGTTGAACACCACGGTGCCCGTCAGTCGGTTGATAAACTCGGGCTTAAACGTCTTCTTCACCTGTTTCAGCATCGCCTCACCTCTGCTGACGGCACCTGTGAATCCGATGTTCGCCTGGGCGGCATACTGGGCACCAGCGTTCGAGGTCATGATGAGTATCACGTTCCTGAAGTCGGCCTTCCGCCCCTTGTTGTCCGTCAGTTTGGCGTAGTCCATCACCTGCAGCAGTATGTTGTAGATGTCCTGATGGGCTTTTTCGATCTCGTCGAGCAGCAAGACGCAGTTAGGAGTCTTGCGGATGGCGTCAGTCAGCAGTCCGCCGTCTTCATAGCCCACATAGCCTGCAGGCGAGCCTATCAGTTTGGCCACCGTGTGCTTCTCCGTATATTCGCTCATGTCGAACCTCAGCAGTTCGATGCCCAGTTCCTTGGCGAGCACGCGGGCCACCTCGGTCTTGCCCACACCCGTAGGCCCTACGAAGAGCAGCGATGCCAGCGGCTTGTTGTCGTCGAGCAGTCCGGCCTTCGAGAGTTGCACGGCCTCCACCACCTGTCTGACGGCTTCGTCCTGTCCGTAGATCTTCTGGCTGATGCGCTCAAACAGGTTTTCGAGGGCGGCATTGTCGTCGTCCTTCATCGCCATTGCCTCCACCTTGCAGGTCTTGGCGAGCATGTCGGCTATCAGGGGCTTATCGACTGTCTTCTCCCCCTTGTCGCCCTTCAGTTCGAGGGCGGCTCCAGCCTCGTCTATCAGGTCGATGGCCTTGTCGGGCAGGTAGCGGTCGTTGATGTATTTAGCACTTGCAGCGACGGCATATTCCATCGCCTCCGCCTCGTATTTCACGTTGTGGAACGCTTCGTATTTGGGCTGCAGCTGTTGCAGGATATGGAGCGTCTCCTCAGTCGATGGCTCCAGGATGTCGATCTGCTGGAATCGCCTGACGAGCCCTTTGCTCCTCGAGAAGTGCTTGTTGTATTCCTCGTAGGTCGTGGCTCCGATAAACCTCAGGTTGCCCGCCTCCAGATAGGGTTTCAGCATGTTCGAGGCATCCATCGAGCTTTCGCCAGTGGCTCCTGCGCCTACCAGATTGTGGATCTCGTCGATATATACGATGTTGTTGCCAGCCTCTCCGCTGATGCCGTCCATTACCTCCTTGATACGTTTCTCGAAGTCGCCTCTGAACTGGGTGCCAGCCAGCAGCGTGCCCAGTTCCAGCTGGTATATCTTGCTGCCTTTCAGCCGTTCGGGCACGTCGCCCTCGTCGATCTTCGCCGTCAGTCCATACACCAGCGCCGTCTTACCCACGCCTGGCTCTCCGATGTGCAGCGGGTTGTTCTTCTCCTTCCGGCAGAGCACCTGCATCGTGCGCTCCAGCTCGGCCTCTCGCCCTATCAGCGGGTTGTGCAGTTTGTAGGTGTCGTTCAGGCAGACCACGAGTTTGCGCCAGGGCTCCGTCTCGTCGTCGTCCTCGTCGTCGTCAGTGCTTGCTTGGTCGTGGTCATCCTCGTAGCGTTCTATCAGCTCACTCATGAAGTCCTCCATGTCGTCCTTCAGGATATCGTTCAGCAGATAGGCAGCAAACGACTCCTCCAGCTCGAGGATGCCCTTTACGATATGGGGCACATAGACCATCTGCGCACTCGAGTACTCCACCGTTCTCACGGCTCTGCCCAGTGCCTCGCGCAGCTGTTCCGACAGGTCCGGATGATAGTCGCTTACGTCGGCTGGCACCTTCTCCTGTTCCTGCAGATAGTTCTTCAGTCTTGTGTTGACGGTGTTCAGGTCCACGCCGCAGTCGATGAGCGCCATGTTGAACTCATACTGCTGCAGCAGTGCACAGACGAAGTGCTCAGGCGTGATAAACTCATGCCTGAAGGCCTCGCATACGGTGTGCATGTCGTGGAAGGCCTGGTTCACGCGCTTGGTATAGTAGATTTCCATTTCTAAGCGTCTTCGGGTTCATAGGTCAGACGGAGCGGGAACCCAGCGTCCCTGGCCATCTGCGTTGCTTTGTTCACTTTCGACACGGCGATGTCGTAACTGTAGATGCCCACGATCGCCTTGTCGGCATGGTGCACCTGCAGCATCAGCGTCTGGGCATCGGCCTCCGATTTGAAAAACACCACCTTGAGTATCATCACCACAAATTCCATCGTGGTGAAGTCGTCGTTATAGATGGTCACCTTGTAGCGCTTCGGCTCTCTCAGGTCCGTGCGCTGCCGTTCTTTTGTTGCTGACTGTTCTTTTGCCATATCGGCTGCGAAGATACACAAAAAAAGCCACATCTCCAAGAGATGCGGCTCATTTTTTATAGTTCGTTATACGAATTAGAGCTCGAACTTATAACCTATGGTCAGCTGGAACACGCCGTTCTTGCTGCTGTCAGGGTCGTTTTTGATCAGCTTGCTGGTACCGATGTTGTAACGAGCATCCAGCACGAAGTCCTCGTACTCGTATGAGAGACCTACAGGGATAGAGAGGTCAAACTTCTGGAACTTGGCATCGCTGGGGATTTGCTCACCTAAAGCTCTGGCCATATCCAGGAACTCGTCCATTGAGCAGTCGTCCTTGAGGTTATAGCCGGCAATAGTGGTGCCCACCTTCACCTTGTTACGAACGTTGAAACCGAACTGAATACCAGCCTTGACAGCCAGGCCGGGAACGATATAGTACTGAGCCAGCACAGGGATGTTGATGTAGTCGAGATTATACTTCACGTCAATAGAATTTCCACCTACCTTTAAGTCCTTTTTGGCACCCTGCATAGAATACAAGGCGGCAAGTGAAATACCGAAGTTCTTGGCTACGCCATATTCAGCCTCGAAACCTGCAACGAGACCAACCTTTGAGTTCAGGTTGCTACCAGTAATTTTTGAGATATTCATACCTACTTTAGGCTGCAGAGTCAACTGTCCAACCTCGTTCTGTGCGACTGCACCCAGAGTTGCTACCATCATGGCAGCGATCATCATAATCTTTTTCATAATTCTTCTTTTTTAAATTGAATTAGTTACTTATTTATTTTATTGTTATCCTTTGGTTCTTTTCTCAAAACCGCTGCAAAATTACGGCTATTTTGTAGAATAGAAATGCCAAAAACACAGATTGTGTGCGATAACAGCCTATATTTTGACATATATCAATCCACCGCCTCGGGGTCTGGTCTCGAAATAAAGTTTTCCCCGAAAACTTCTACTTTCGGGACCTGACCCCCAGCCCCCCGCTTGCTTACGGCTCTTCCGAACCTCCCTGGTTAGGCTTGCCGCCGCTGTCATCCCCGCTGCTCTGGGAACCTCCACCGCCAGACTGGCTATTATCACCACCCTGATTCTCGGTGCCCTCGCCATTCTCCGGATCCTCCACCGTTCCCGCATCAGCCGAGGTCACACGCTTCACCACATCACCGTTCCTGTCGTAGCAAGTAATCTGAATCGCTGTGCTGGCCAGCTCATCCTTCAGATCCTGCGTCGGAGTGAACACGATGCGACGGGTTGAAATCAGACCGGCCTTCACGTCCTCGACCTTCTCCACCGACTTCGCACGTAGTCCGAATCGCATGGTGCCGAGTCCGGGCAGCGCTACGGAGTGACCTTCAGTGGCCCACGCCTTGATCACCTCTCCGGCTGCATCCCAGCAGGCCTTCATCACACCCTGGCTCACACCTGAGCGGAGAGCTGCCTCACGGATCACCTTTGCCTGATTCAGAGCGATGTACAGTTCAGGCGTCATCACGTAGCGGTAGGTGCCTGCATCCTCTTTTGAAAACTTTACGAGTCTTTCGACTGCTTTTACTTTTAATGCCATAATAAGATTTTAATTTTAAAGATTAATAGATTGTTAATTATTTTCTCATGTCGCGGATTCGACTCCAATTTGCAATTTCCTTAGGTTACAAGTGCCCGCGCGCAAGGTATTTTTTGTTCCCTAACTAGGCCGCAATTTTCGTCTTTTTTCGTTGACAATGCAAAGGTACAAAAAATTCAGAGTGCCTCCAAATTATTTCGCCAAAAAAGCACGCAAAAAAGCACGCAAGTAAAAAACACTATTCAAAGTGATTCAGTTTTCAGTTTTCAGTTTTAAAATAGCGTGGTACCCTATGTGGTATTCTCTTCTTTAGATTTTTATATTATTATAATAATATAAAAATTATATATAATATAAAAAATATTATTATCCTTTATTACTTTTATATCATCATCAATGTCATCATCATACCCCCCTCGCGTTTTTCTAACTGAAATCTGAAATCTGAATCCATGAGATATGAATGCACAGTTTTATTCGCCAGTCGTAAGGGCATAAAAAATGGGGCTCCGCTGAGCCGCGGGTCAATCTTAAACCAATATCATTAATAATACGTAGTTTGTCTGATGTTACTGATTAGCTTTACAGCAGTTGTCGCATTTTTGCGCCAACTGATTCTCCAAGACACAAATGGGTCAGACAAACCTTATCCTCTATTGGAGGAAGAGGATGGCCTGTCCCTAGTGTCAAATACTTTTTATTTCTTGTTATCGTTGCCCTCGGGTTGTATGAAACCGATAGGTTTGCGAGGCTTTGTTTCAGATGGTTTGGCTTGGAGCTCAGCCAAAGCAGTGCTAATAGCATCGAGTTGGGCACGGGTGCTCTCGTTGATGTCGTTCTGATCAGCAAGGATATCGTTGACCTCTTCTTTTAGTTTGTAGAGTTCTTGGGCTAATGTAACGACTTTCTCGGGGAGGGTAGAGAATGACAGCATCTGTCTCATAGCTACAAATGCTCTTGTAATTTTAATGCTCGTTTCATCAGCTACAGAACTGCGAAGCACGCTGGAAAGCATTAAAGCGCCTAATTCTGTGAAAGCGTATGGAAGTGATTTCTTAGGACGCTTCATCCTTGATGTCATCACAAATTGTGATGAGATAAGCCCCCATTCTTCTTCTGTAAGTTGGAACATAAAATCTCTAGGGAAACGTCTGATATTACGTTTTACAGTCTGGTTTAATGAACGTGTCTCTACTTCATAAAGCATAGCCAGATCGAAGTCGAGCATCACGCGATGTCCACGAATGATATAGATGAGATTTTGGATGTTTTGTAATTCGTCCATAGTTTTATAATTTAAGTGTTCAACAATAATATGATTTTGCGATGCAAAGGTATATGATTTTTCTGAAACCACCAAATATTTTGTGGTATTTTGTCGAAGTTGTTGCGACAAGGGAATGAGATTGCGACAGAGTAGGGGTAGAGGGGTTAGAGTGTGTCGTGTACATGTATTTTTAGGGGCATAAGGTTTTTTAAGAGAATTTATTTGCATACGTGGGAAAATCCGCCTAATTTTGTAGGCGAATTATCAATCGTGAGTTTAAAAAGAGTATGAATCAATTAATCCTCGGATCGATTTGTTGGGCGGCATTCCTGGAAATGGGTGCCCGCCATGAAAACTCACCCACTATCCTATTTGCCATTTGTGAGAGATAAAATAGGAGGTTTTCTATTATTTTTGTTGGGAATAAACGAGAAAGGGTGAAAGCCCTTCAGGGACTCTTTGTGTATTCTATCATGGATTGTCCCCTCAATAAATAATATATAAGGTGAAGAATGTATAACCAATTAAAACTATAGGAGGGCTAAGACATTTAGAAATTAAAAAAGAAGAGTAATTATTTGGGCAGGTCAAAGATTTGCACTATCTTTGCCCCCGAATCTTAGGAATTTATTGCGGAAACAGCTGAAAGCTTCGTTGTGTCTCGAAATACCACAAATGAACAATAGCAAGTCGAAAGCTGCCAGCTCGCGCTATATGCAGAAGCGTGGGCATGGTGGATTTTGCTATTTGGGGGTGGTATCCCAGAGACACATAATTGTATCTGCTATTGTACCTGCTTCTGCTTCCTTTTAAGATTCTGTTCGCCTTCTGCCAGGCATTTGTTAGTTTCAATTCTTGAACAAACTAAGAACTTTTATTTTTTCAACAATTATGAAAGAAACTATTGAAGAGATCGAAGGGTCTCAAATGGGGGTAGCTCTGGCAGCAGACGACGGAGCATCTCCTAACTACCTGACTGATCTGAGTGAAAATATCAGTGACATCAGAACTTTGGTCTGCAATTATTGTGAAAAACCAACTAAAAGCACGAAGACCAGGAAGAGGATGGTTCATTCCTTGATAGGCATGCTGACGGATGCCAACGATCAATTGCCTATCTACATCGAAGACCTTAAACAGGCCAAGTGTATTGAACCTTTCGAAGTGTCGTCGAAACAAGACGATGATGATAAACACTTTCTATTCTGGTTTTTTATCGAGAAGTTGTGTGAAGAGGTAAGACATGAAGAGGCTTATCCGATCTTGAAGCGTCTGATCACCCAGTTCAATTCCTTACTGGCAGAGGCTGAGATAGCCAAGCTTAACTGTGATCCTGTTGTCTTCAAGGAGTTCTTTTTAAGAAAGAAGGAGGAATTCAACTTCGAGAATGTGGTGATACGGTTTTATCGGAAACTCCACAGAATTCAGCCTGTAACGTTTGATAAACTGAAGAAGTTGGAACTTGAAGTCGTGATCAAGGCATTGAATCAGGGAATATTCGATTTTGCAGAAAAGCCATCAAGACAGGAGGTGAACAAGGTGGCTCCTGAACTCGAATCAGACTTCCTGCCCTGCGATTTTGAGATCACGGATAAGGTTTTGCAGAGATACGCCCAATTCAGACAGTTTGCTGAGAAGCGGGGACACATGTTGGTGTTCAACTATGAGCGATATGGACTGTATGTGGTTGACAATTTCCATCAGTTCGACGATGACCAGATTCGCGCTATTTTTGAATTGGATGTGAAGTTGCATTTGATCCACAAGGAGATGATGAGGGGACAGGCTGAAACTGCTCATCATGCTGAAGAGATTCAGGAGCAGCCCCAAGAGGATCTGCAATCTGATGTTGACCGTTTTATAGATCGCGTAAAGGCTATCTTTGCCAAGGCAGCTGAGAAGAACGGCGTGACGCTATCTGCCAATGCCAAGGGGTGGAGTGGTCAATATACATTCTTTGTTGACGCTGAAAGAATCTCAAAGATGCTCGACGACCTGCGTCAGAACGCAGAGCAGAAGGTGAAAGCGTATCTGGACTTGTTTAAGGGTTGCACCAGCGTATCGGCTGTGGCTCCCTTTGTTGGCGAAATACTCGATATCGAGGAACTGAGAGTGAAGGAATTCCAAAAGTCGGACATGAAGTTTGCCTTTGAGCCTTTCTATGGAATGAGTGCTACTGCTGTCGGCAAATTAAGTTCAAAAGTAGGTAATACGGAGAGCGAAATGCTGATAAACATCTTCAAAGGGCTGCTGAGAAAGTATCCTAAACCCTAAATTATGACGGATTATCACGAATTATTTTTGGAAATACCGTGATAATTCAGGTAACGCGCTGAAATACAGTAATTTGCAGCAAAATAACTTTTCCTGAATTATTTTTGCAACCAAAAGAAATAATTCAGAATCTTTGCCCACGGAAATCAGAAATGATGACCGTGGGTAAATTTTTTAATGTATTTCTTAAAATAATAAGGTTATGACTAAAAGAGACATGTTGCAGGCTACAGCAACTGAAAAAAGTAGCAACGAAGAAAACGCAGAGCTGACTAATGTGCTGCAATACCTGGCTCCTTGGTTGAAAAAAACAGATGGTGAAGAACCCATTGGTTCGTGGGAAACCTCCTTAGCCTCTAAGATGATGGTGAAGCTGTTGGAGCTTTGGTTGACTCCGGAGAGTCGCGAGAAAGTAGAAGAGATACTCGGATATTATCATCCGCTCGATCGTGCGGCTATGGCGTATGCGCTGGTGGTGTATATGATGACTGGCACTAAGATGAAATTCAAGAGTGCCGTGGCTGGTCAGCATTACAAAATCTGCTGTCAGTTTCTCAAAAGAGATATGCCAGAGTTGATGTTTGCCGGGCATATGAAGTATATGATTCGCAGATATGGTAAAAAGGTAAAAAAGTAAAAAGGTAAAAAGTAATAACCGAGTCGGAGGATGAGCGAGGAAATGTGTACGTACGAATTGAGCTCAAACTAAAACCCCGCAATTCCAATGCTCATTAATTCGATTAGATTATGAAAAAGTATATTTTTATTTTGAACGCCATTGAGTTGCTGAAGCTGCTGCTGGATGGCAAGTATATCCAGGGTGTTTTGTATATGGATCAGAACACAGGTCGTATCACCTTTAAGGCGTATAACCGCCAGCCTCGAAACCGCGAGAAGGATCAGCTCGTAAAGAAGCTGCCCTGGGGTTGGGTGAAGGAGTCGGTGGCACGTATCAAGGTGTTTGGCTCATTCCCTAAGGATATGGGTACAGCACGTGTGATGGGCTTGCTGGAGGACAATACCCGTGATGCGAAGAACGCACTGATCGACCGTGAACTGATTAATTTTGTTTAATCTTAAAGCTAAAGAAAATCTATGGGATTTTGTTATCAGAAGAATTTTAGTAATCCTACTCTGCCTGTGGACGAGGCCCAATTTTGGGCTCTCGTCAGGGCAGGGAAATGGAATGAGAACATCGACAAGTTTCGTGAGACTGGTGATGCTGCGCTGAAACGCAAGCTGCCTGCCTTCATCTTCCAGGCGACCTTCGACGAGACGACCTCAAAGGCTGGAAAGCCAGGTGCCTGGCGCAAGCAGAGTGCCACACGACTGACAGGACTGGTGGTGATGGACGTGGACCACGTCGAAAACCCCAGAGGGGTGTTCGACAATGTAATAATGAAAGAATGTAAAAATGTAAAAAATGGCATTCTTTTGGTCTATATCACGCCATCGGGGCATGGGTTGAAGATCGTGTTTAAGGCTCGGACGGAGTGGGGCAACCTGATCGATAATCAGCACGCCATGGCGAAGGTCTTGGGCGTGGAGGTGGATGAGAGTTGCAAGGATGCCAGTCGCATGAGCTTCATCTGTAAAGAGAGTGATATTTTATTCATTGACAAAGAATTATTTACGTATGAAAACAAAGAATTTGCTGAGAAATACGATGCTGAGTATCGTGCTGGTAATAGTCGTGGTGCTGAGGCTGCTGTTGTGGCCAGTCAGGTTGTTAAACAAGGGGCTGGGGATGTCGGCCAGGTGGACGCTGAATCAGTATCGAACCCTGTAATGTGGCATGGGTATGATATACAGCCTATTATTGACCAGCGTTATGCTGACAAACTGCCATGCAAAGCAGACAGCAATCGTCATGCCGAAAGTCTCAAACTCGCCACAGATCTGCTACTTATGTTTGACAGCGACAAAGCCTTGGTGCAGCGCATTGTGGAGGCGCAGCCGTGGGTGCAGGAGATCATCGACGAGCGAAATGAGAACGTCAGCCAGACAGTGGAGAGTGCAGCCTCTTGTATTGCTCAAAAGGAAAAGAAGTATGCTTCTTCTTTGCCCTCAAAGGCGATGCTCGCTGCAATTCAGGAGGCCACAGGCCAGTCGTATCAGGAGATTACGAAAGCGCAAGCGCAAAGGACGGTAGTGGTGGCCGAAGAGGACATCAACCGCTGGCTCTGGGACTGGGGCGAGCAGATAGAGAAGCTGTCTGAGGTCTATCCGTTGTTGAAGGATGTCTGCAAAGGTTTGAAGCGCAACCAGTATCCTGCAGCCCTGTTCGTGGCTGGTGGTCTGATGATGACCCTGATGACGCGCTGCACCTATCGCTTCTATCATCGACCTGAGGAACTGCGTCGTCTGAATAACTCGACGCTGATCATCGGCGATCCTGCCAGTGGTAAAAGTTTCGCTACACGTTTATTCGATCTCCTTGCTGCGCCTATTGTGACGGCTGATAAAGTCGGTATAGATGCGATCAACGCCTATCGTGATCTGATGCGAACGAAGGGCGCGAACAAGGAGAAACCCAAGAAGCCCAATGTGATAGTGAGAAACCATCCTGCACGCACCTCGAACGCCCAGTTTATTCAGGATATGATAAACGCCAAGGAGGAGGTGGATGGTGAGCCGATGCAGTTGCACATGCTGACCTTCGATACAGAGTTGGATAATACGCTGACGCTGCAGAAGGGTGGGGCATATATCGACAAGCAGGCCCTGCAACTGAAAGCGTTCCACAACGAGGGGGATGGTCAGGCGTATTCGAACGTGGATAGCATGTTGCAGAATTTCCATGTGACCTGGAACTTCATCTACACGGGCACGCCCATCGCGCTGAAGAAGATGGTGAACGAGAAGAATTTCGGATCTGGTCTCGCCACGCGTCTCTCCTGCATTCCGCTGCCATCAACCAACTTCAAGATGATGAGCCGTGAATCGACTGTTGATTACGAGAGCGACGAAAGACTGAAGGCATGGGCAGAGAAACTGGATCGCGTGAAGGGGGAGCTCTCCATACAGAAACTTGTGGATGAGTGCTACGACTGGACAGCACGACGCATGGCTGATGCTGAGGAGAATAACTCGAAGGCTGACGAAATGCTGTTGAAACGCTGCGCCTATCACGGTTTGAATTTCGCTGCACCCTTTATTGTGATGCGCCATTGGGATCAGATGAAGCAGGAAGGTGAGTACTGGTGTGGTGCGTTCGAGACGGACGAAGTGGATTGGCGACTGGTGGAACTGATTATGAACATCCAGTACGCCTGCCAGCGTCACTTCTTTGGGGCATTGGCTGAGAAGTACTTTGAGGACAAGACGCGCGATATTGTGGCCAATACGCCACGCAGGCCTAAGACCATCGAGGCATTCAACCGTCTGCCAGAGGAGTTTACCGCTGATGATGTGATGCGCTGCTTTAAGTTGAAGAGCAACGATTCGGCCCGCACCAGAGTTTCTCGTCTGCAGAAAGACGGTCTAGCAGAAAAGGTGGATGAGTTTGTGGAGAACGGCACCACCAAAGCGAAGTATAAGAAGACAGGGGCAGTGATGATCTGATGTTCGCTGCGGGGCAGGGCTTCGGTCCTGCCAACGCAGTGACGCAGTAACACAGTGACACAGTTTCATTAGGAAAATGTAAAAATGTAATAATGTAAAAATTTAAAAATTATGTTACCAAGAGGAATTAGGAATAATAATCCACTGAATATCCGTCGTTCAAAGGATCAGTGGAAGGGCTTACGAGCCCAACAGACAGATGCACAGTTCTGTCAGTTTGAGACATTGGAGTATGGTTGGCGGGCTGCCTTCTACCTGCTCACACGTACTTATTATCATAAGTATAGGTTGTTTACCATCAGGGCGATTATCAGCAAGTGGGCTCCGCCTAATGAGAATCTGACTGCGACGTATATCCAGAACGTGAGTCGCCTGACAGGTATCGCTCCCGATGAACCCATCGGCATCCCATCGGATCAGCCCCAGCGCTGGATGGCGGTTGGTATGGCGATGGCGATCCAGGAAAATGGGACAGATTCGTTAGATTTCTTTGCCATGCTGCGAGGGTGGGAGGCAATTTGGATGTAAATTTCTTGCAAATATCAAAAGTAATGCTTATATTTGCAAGCTGAAATGACTTTTTATTTTAAAACTACTATTAATTATGAAGAGATTTAATCTGTGGATGCTGGTCGCCATCCTGTCGTGCGGCCTTTTGACAACCTCCTGTTCGGAGAATGACAACCCTGTTGATCCGACGATTAGTAATAGCATCGATGTGTTCTGGGATATGCCAGGCAATGCCGGCGACCCTGAAGTTGTGGCTGCTTTGAAGTCGATCGAGAACGTTGTGGATCTGAAACCCTTTATGAATGTCAATCTCGGTCAGTGCTACTATTTCAACTACAATCAACAGGTTGACCACAACGATCCCTCTAAGGGTACTTTCAAGCAGCAGGTGGTACTGAGTTTTGTTGGTAAGGATGCGCCTACGATTCTGCATACTGAGGGCTATGCCCTAACTGAAGGTTTCTCGACGCATAATAACAACCAGAATCGCCTTGACAGCATCAGTGCGCCCCATTTCCTTTGGGCACTGTCGAAAGATTATGGTAAAGATAAGAAATTCGATCTTAACTGTGTGCAGGTGGAGTATCGTTATCATGGTTTCACACTGCCGGAATGGGATGCTGACTCCTTCCAGTACCTGAATGCTGAGCAGCATTCAGAAGACCTTCACGCCATCGTGACTGATCTGAAGAAAGCCCTGATTACAGGCAGTGGCAAATGGCTCAGCACAGGTGTCAGCAAGAATGGTGTTACCTCTGCGCAGTATGCTTATTTTGACGAGAAGAATGGTTGGAACGACATCGATGTCTATGTGCCCTTCGTAGCTCCAATCCTTACACAGACTGCTTGCCTGAGTGTAGGCACCTATATGCTCACCAAGTCTTCAAAGAAAGTGCTGCCCCTCCTTGAGAAGGCTTATAGGAAGCTGGCTGACGACCCCGATGTCGCTCAGGCCACTATAGATGCCTATGCCAAGAAACTCAAAAAACAAGGAGCAGAGCTTGACAAGGATTCTGCTTATCTGTTTACCATTTCTAAGGTTATGAATAATCTCTTTAAAGTGCAGTCATACGGTGATTTCGACACATGGACGGAGTTGATTCCCAAGGATGGTGATAAGCCTGAAGTCTATGCTGAATTCTTCATGCTTGATGATGATAGTGATGAGATCACCCGTTTAACTGCTGCTGCCCGTGGACCGCTACGTGTTCGTAAAGATCCGTATGAAATGCAGATACCTATCGATATAGGTAATATGGGTTTGGATTATTCATGGTACCTGGATGGCAAGCTGCTCTCGGATTCTGACAAGAAGTTTTTAAAGGATGATATGGAGGATTCTAAGAATTCTAAGACGCTCGATCTGCCCGTGAAGCTCTTGAAGAATCTGGAGACCACTACGAAGAAGCTGATCTTCGTGTATGGCGAGGATGATCCCTGGACAGGTGGTGCCATTCCCGATCCCACGAATCCCAACGTGAAGAAGTATATCGTGCCTCATGGCAGTCATACTGACGACTTCAAACACTATGCCTGGTATGATGGTGGTAAAGCGGTCGTTGACAAGATCATGGCAGATGTCAAAGCCATCTTGTTCCCCTAATTAGAATAAAGGCTCGCCAATCGGCGAGCCTTTATTGTCGGGCTGTTAAGCGCTATTTTACTTGAACAGGCTCTGGGCCATCTTGTAGAGGCAGCGGCGCCAGGTGAGGAACTCGTGGGCCGTGCCCTCGGAGATGAGTCCTTCAGCGTTGAATCCTGCAGCCTTCAGGGCCTCGACGCTCTTGTTGATGCCATCGGGATTCTCCTTGTCGCCACAGCCTTCGAAGATGTACTTCACTGCCTTGGGATCCTTGATGTCTTCAGGCATGTAGATGCCACCGCTGAGCAGACCCCAGTAGCCGAATGCCTCGGGGCGGCGCAGGGTGATGAGCTTGGTCTCCATACCACCCATCGACAGACCTGCCATCGCGCGGTTCCACTTGTCGGCCTTGGTGAGGAAGTTCTTGTCGATGAAGGGCACGAGCTCATCAACGAGTACAGTCTCGAACTCCTTGGCGGTGAACTGACCGATGGTGCCGAACTTGATGTCGTTGGTAAGACCATAGGCCATCACGATGATGAAGGGCTTGATCTTGCCGTCGGCAATCAGGTTGTCCATGATCAGACCTGCCTTACCCTGTACGGGCCAGCTGGTCTCGTTCTCACCCCAGCCGTGCTGCAGATACAGCACTGGGTAGCGCTCCTGCTTGCCTTTTACCACCTTGCCGTAGCCTGCAGGCAGATAGACGGTAGCCTCCTGCATCTTGCCCAGACTCTTTGAGTAGAAGAGTACCTTCTGCATGTTGCCATGAGGAATGTCGGTGCGCTCTGCGTAGAAGTCCTGATCAGGAGCAGGAATCTCGATACCGCTCTCCCAGCGGCATGAGCCGAAGTAGTTGTGTGTGCCAGGATCGTTGAACACGCCACCGTCGATGGTGAGGTGATAGTAGTGGAAACCAGGATCCATCGGACCCTCAGTGGTTCCTACCCACACGCCATCCTTGTCCTTGCGGAGCACAGTGCCGCCACGTCCGCCTAAGCCGAGGCTGACGATGACTGACTTGGCATCGGGAGCCTCAACACGGAAGCGGGCAAAGCCCTCGCTGTTCACCTGAGGATACTCCTGTCCAGGCTGGTTCATGGGGTTGGCTACCCAGTCGTTCTTGGGGACGTAGTTGTCGGCTTTCACGTCGAAGTCGCGGATCACGGCGAGTGAACGCTTAGCCTTGAAGTTCTCGTCGAAAGGCAGCGGGTGGTTGTTCACACCGAGCCAAGAATCCTTGTCGCTGAGATTCCAGAAGGTAATGTTCTTAATAACGTCCTTGTGTTTTCTGAAGATACGGAACAAACGGTTATATTGGTCTTCCTGAAGTGTCTGGATATAGGGAGCCTGAGGCTTT
>JAEEGG010009179.1_pt1 | contig 22240 bp, 14 predicted proteins | sample 9134161 | NCBI WGS metagenome assembly JAEEGG01 (sample SAMN16246543, study PRJNA631951) | gut metagenome | biome: gut microbiome; feature: rumen; material: CR-attached | host: Bos | place: Iran: Karaj | collected 2018-10
CTTAATTGAAGGCATCGTTTCCGTATACTCAAAATCCTTGAAAGCGTCTTGGATAGCGTTCTCCTGCCTTGACAGTTCCATATTGATGTCAGCAGCGGTTTGCAAGGACTTGTTCATACAGTTGCGTTTGACACGCTGGGTGTTGTCGTCCCACTTATCAAGGTCGATTTTATAGCCTGTGGAGAACTTGATTCGCATGGAACCAAAAGAAACACGCATAAAGATTGGGACGTTGTCCTTGATAAGTTCACCGTTCTTTTTCCTTCGTTCGGGTGAGAAAACTATGCTTCGTTTAATTGTCGCCATAATGGTGTGATTTGAATTTACACCCAAAATTACACCCGAAAATTGATATAATCAAATGTTTTTAGAAAAATCTTATTGGTATTATGATTATTTAACTAATTGATAATGAGCATATAATGAACTCAAATAGTCTTTAATAATACGTAGGTTAAATATCCGCCAGCTCCACAACCTAAAAAGTAACCGCTCGAACCTCAATGGTTCAAGCGGTTACTTTTTTCAATACATGATTTAGCGGATTTCAACAATAATCATCGGTATGTCATTCCTCCAACGTCTTCACCACATCCTCCAACAAACTAATGATAGGCAAGTGCTGTGGACAAGCATCTTCGCACTGTCCACACTGTACACACGCTGATGCCTTCTCTCCTCCGGGACGCCACTGATAATCGTTTCGAGCCTCTTTCAGGTCGCCATACATTTTGTACACATTCATCACTGCAAAAATCTCGGGGATATGAATGTCCATCGGACAGCCTGGAGTACAATAATGACATGCGGTACAACCGATGATGTCGGACTGTGACAACGACTTGCATGCCGTTTCCAACACTTTCAGTTCTCCTTCATCCAAAGGCTGTAACTGACGCATGAACGACAAGTTGTCTTCCATCTGCTCCATATTCGACATTCCACTGAGAACCATCATCACATTAGGCAACGATGCGGCGAATCGGATAGCCCATGAAGCAAAGGAAGCATGAGGGTTGGCTCGTAGAAGAATATCCTTCACTTGCTGGGGTGGATCGGCCAGTTTGCCTCCCTTCACTGGTTCCATCACGATGATGGGTTTTCCATGCCTTGTGGCTATTTCATAGCAACGGCGCGACAAGATAAGAGGGTCTTCCCAGTCAGAATAATTGATTTGAAGTTGAACGAACTCAATGTCAGGATGCTCTGTGAGGAGTTCTTCAAGTAGTTCCGGTGTGGAGTGGAAGGAGAAGCCATAATGCCGAATCAGCCCTTCTGCCTTCAGTTTCCTCATATAATCCCAGATGCCGTATTGGGCATACTTCTCCTTATTACCCGCGTCAATACCATGGAGGAGATAGAAGTCGAAATAACCAGCCCCAGTGCGTTCAAGACTGACTTTTATTTCATTTTTGGCTTCTTCCTCACTCTTGCAGGCAAAATCCGAGGCATTGAGTTTGTCCGCCAGGTAATAACTCTCGCGGGGATAGCGGTCGCAGAGTGCAGCCCTGGTGGCTTCCTCCGAACCCTCGTAGATGTAGGCCGTGTCAAAGTACTTGCCACCAGCCTCGATAAAGGCATCCACCATCCTCTTGGTGTGTTCCAAGTCAATATCTTGAGTGCCTTCAATCTTAGGCAATCGCATCATGCCGAAACCCAGTTTCATGCAGTTTTCTACTAATGTATCGCGCATTTTTATGAAGAGGGAGTTAAAGGGGATTAAAAAAGGGGAGTTAACAGGGGATTAAAAAAGGGGAGTTAACAGGGGCTACTTGATGAATATCTTCTTCCCTCTGTGAATGTAGATGCCCTTAACAGTAGGCACACCTTCCAGACGGATGCCTTGCAAGCTGTAGTAAGCATCGTCGTCATCATTCTTTATTGAGACAATGTCATTGGTCGTTGTCACATGGATAATGAAACTCTGGTAGGCGTTACCACTGAAAATGGGGTTGTTAGAACCTCTGAGCACAATCTCATAGTCGCCTTCCACCTCAGGTTTTCCCGTAATGGTGACCAAACGAGTCACGTAGTCGCGTTTGAAGGTGAACGCCTTGTCCAAGCCCTTGATGTGTCCTTCGGGAGTGAAGGTGGAATCCACATTGACCGAATTGCAGTTGCGGTACATGAAGACCACAGGACTGATGCTGTCGCCCAATACCACTGTCTGCTCCTGAGCGAACTCGTCCATGGGATAGAAACGGGTGCGGAAGAGGTCGGGAAGATAGTACCCGAGGTGAGGTGGCTGGTTGTAAGCGCAGTTCTGCCATGCCACTGCCAAACGGTAGGTGTGGTCGTGCATCAGTGTAGGCACACGGTAGTCTGTGGGCACATTCGAAGAGAAAATATTAATTGTGGCGCCGTCGCTGGAGTTCCAGAGTATGATTTCTTCTCTCCAGTCGCCGAAGATGTCGGCCTGCAAGTTGGGAGTGGATTTCGTTCCATTGCAACTGCTCGAACTATTGTAGTCGTAAGGATTCTTGCCGTTGATGAAAACACGTGTTGTTCCGTTGCCGTTCCATTTGTCAATCTTGTTTCCGTCTAAGAGTTCTTCCTGGAGGTCGCCATCCCAGAAGATGCGGAAGTTGAGTGAAGTTTGTCCTGAAGACATCACTTTTCCTGTGACGGCACTGCGTTGGTCTCTTTGGTCGGCGGAGCTGAAGTAACACCCATAATGGTTGGCATCGAGTTGCGCCGCTATGCCGCGCCCGTTGTCCACTCCGCTGTTGCCTCCCTTGATGAGCACCTGTCCGGTTGCCGCGTCGTGGAGGTCCCACGAGTAAGTGCCTTTTTCCTCATGCACATCGAAGACTTCCAGACCTGGTCGCTCAGGGTTGAGGTCTCCCAGATGCATAGCGTCGCCATGACCGAATCCAACAGCATAGAGCAGTTTGCCGTCATCATCGACTGCGGCAGAGCCATAGATAATCTCGTCCTTGCCGTCACCATCCACATCGGCTACGGAGATGTTGTGGTTGCCGTTGGCGTAAAGTGTGTTGGAACCGCCACCAGATGTGGATCTTCCTGGTGTGTAACTCTTAGTGGTCCCAGAGGCGCTGGTCTGGTAATTGACCACGCTGTAGGTGGTTCTGGAACCCGACTTATGAAGCCAACGTGGTTTGAGTTGCTTGCCGTTAAAATCCACAGCCCACAGATAGGCAAACGTATAATAACCACGTCCGAAGACACCGGATGCGGTTCCGTCTGGGCCGTCGAGCGCTGCCACGCAAGCGAGATAACGTTCGCCGCGGTTGCCATAGTCACCCTTGTCGTTTTTGCCACTGCGGTCGTCCCAGTTGAATGTACCTGCAGCCTCACTCAATCCTGATGACGCATTTCGCGTGGGGTTGTAGGCAATGGTGTGGATAGCTTTGCCTGTCATGCCTTCAAACACTGTGAGGTATTCATGTCCGCCATTGATGCGTCCGCCACCAGCCACCCAACTCTTGCCGTTGTCGGCGGCTTTGATTTTGGAGTCGGTAGCGGCCTGGTTGACGTATGCACCTGTCCCGTCCTTACTGCCAGGAGCGGTCTTGCACATCATCTCGGCATGGCCGTCACCATCGAAATCATAAACGAGATACTGGGTGTAGTGGGCTCCAGCGCGGATGTTGCGTCCCAAATCCACTCGCCACAATTGGGTGCCGTCAAGTTTGTAGCAGTCGATAATCACGTTGCCTGTGACGCCGCTCTGCGAATTGTCCTTGGCATTGGAGGGGTCCCATTTCACGAAGAGCTCATACTGTCCGTCACCATCCACATCGCCCACACTCATGTCATTGGGCGAGTAGGTATAGGATGCTCCGTCGAGAGTGCCTCCTGCCGGTCGGTTGAGTTTCAACGGAAGATACACTTGTTTCCAAGGAGTCACCGCTGTCGAGGTGTCAACAGGCACCCCATCCACCTTGGTCACCACTTGGTACAGGTTGCCTTGTTTGCCTCCTGCGTGTTGATAGGATGTGGCCTTGCTGATGTTCTTGCCCACGACAAGTCCGTTGGAGAGGACATCGAATGTGGTGTGCACGTCATCGTCCGTACCGAGGTAGCGCCAACTGACAAAAATGCCGGAAGAAGACGAGGGTAGCGCCACCACTCCGCGGTCGAGTTGCTCCATCTGTGCAATTGGAGTATTCTGAGCCGACAGTGGTAACGAGCATGCCAAAAGGGCGGCTGTGAATAAAGTAGTCTTAATACCCATATATCAAATAGTTAAGTTATTGTTAGTGAGCAAATATCACGATAATAAAGAAAACAACGAGTCGTCTATTGATTTTGTCTGACAAAATTATGACTTTCTGAACAGATTGCCAAACATAAGTGATTCAAAATAACGATTCTCAATCTATTTTCCTCCATTTTTCCTCAACAATTTTCCTATCATTTTAGCTTGCTGAACATTGTCACGAAAGGCTACGGATAGGTTTGCTTTGCGAAAATCTTCACCCAAATGACGCATAAATCCCGAATTATGACTAAATTTGTAACTGATTAATCACTAAAAACAAAATCGCAATGAAAAAGACAGTTTTGGCCCTCATGAGCATCATCATGTTGACTTGCATCCTCGCAGGTTGCAAAAAAAAGCAAAAAGAACAAAAAGAACAAGTGAACACCGAGACAGCACAAACCCTGGAATCAGAAACCATCGAGGATAAGGAAGAAAATGATGAGGTCTATCAAGTAGTCGATCAGATGCCGGAATTCCCAGGAGGAATGGAGGCGTTGGAGGCGTTTATCAAAGACAACATCCACTACCCCGACAGTGCAAAGAACAACAACATGCAAGGACGTGTCCTCGTCTCTTTCGTGGTCAACAAAGACGGTTCCATTGCCGATCCCGTAGTCATCAGATCGGCCGACCATATTTTCGACAACGAAGCTATCACTGTTATCAGATCAATGCCGAATTGGATACCTGGAAAAATGAATGGTGAGACCGTCAGGGTACAGTTCACAGTCCCTGTCACCTTCCGCCTCTGATGCAGCATGCAAATCCGTCAGCTTTAAACATCCTACCAGTCATTCTATGGCGGTTTTGATCATCCACGCAACGATGGATATAATACTCAATGAAAGTTTTTGGCGATATATTGCTGATAAATAATGAGAAATTCGTAATTTTGCATAATATAATAAAAGAAAGTGCTGTTTTCGTGCCACACTTCGCCAAAGTGTCGCCATGCCAAGCACTGGTCTGAATCAACAATCGAACTAAACTAACAATTTAACATTTATAACCACTTATGAGAAAGAAAAACTCTTTATCAGCTTTCAGGTCTGTCCGTATTGGTCAGACTTGCAGAGTGTTATTCCTCTTTCTTGCGATGCTGACATCATCGACATCGACTTTTGCACAGCGCCCCGTCGATAGGCTCGACCGCGGACTGATTGCCCAGAAGTTGAACAACGGCGTGTTCTTGTCGTGGAGAATCCTCGGCGAGGAATACTACGACGTTCAGTACAACGTCTATCGCGACGGTGTGAAAATCACCGAGACTCCGCTCAACGTCTCGAACTACAGGGACGCATCGGGCAGCACCAGCAACAAATACACGGTGTCTGCCGTTGTACGTGGTGTGGAGCAAGCACAGAGCAAGGAAGCTACCGTATGGACTAAGAGTTACTTGGAAATCGTGCCCAAGCACGACAAGTCGCTCAAAAGCACCTATATTCCCAACGACGCCTGCTGCGCCGATGTGGATGGCGACGGTGAACTGGAAATCCTGTTGAAATACGACAACCAGAGTGAGATGGCCGCCAGTTATCCACGCAACGGATACAACGGAGAGTACAGCCTCTTCGAGTGTCTGAAACTCGACGGAACAGTGCTCTGGTGGGTCAATTGTGGACCTAACATGGGCGACTTCCAGAACAACGAACAGAACATCGTGGCCTACGACTGGGACGGCGACGGCAAGGCAGAAGCTGTGATGCGCGCTGCCGACGGCACCACCATCCACATGGCCGACGGAACCGTTTACACGGTGGGCGATGCCTCGAAAAACTACCGTGGTGCCACAGGTGGTGGGACCAACTGGTTCATGCACGATGGTGCTGAATACCTCGTCTATATGAACGGACAGACTGGCAAACCCTATCAGTGCATCACCTACCCTCTCGCCCGTCTTGAGCCCGGAGAAACCGACCTCAACGCAGCCTGGGGCGACGGCTATGGACACCGCAGCACCAAGCACTTCTTCGGCGCTCCCTACCTCGACGGACGCAAGCCGAGCATCTTCCTCGCACGCGGTATCTACACCCGTCACAAGATGATTGCTTACGATGTTGACCCTGCCTCTCACGAACTCAAGGTGAGATGGAAATGGTACAACAACAACTGGGGTCCTTGGAAAGGACAAGGCTATCACAACTATGGCGTTGCCGATGTGGATATGGACGGACGCGATGAGATATGCTTTGGTTCCATGGTCATCGACGACAATGGAAAGGGACTTTCCTCCACCAGCCTTGGGCACGGCGATGCCCAGCACCACGGCGATTTCAACCCCTACATCCACGGTCTGGAGATTTACGCTTGCAACGAAGACCATCCCGGCAACAACTACCGCGACGGTACAACCAGCAAGATATACCACCGTTATGAGGCAGGCAACGACGACGGACGCGCCATGGCCGACAACTTCTGCAACAACTTCCCCGGAGGACTTGGGTGCTCTGCACGTGAAGGCGCCATCAGCCTTGTGACCAACAATGCTGTACCAGGCCTCGATGCCACTGGTGTGAACACCAATTTCCGCATCTACTGGGACGGCGACCTCTGCTCTGAGACATTCAACTACCTCAACGGCAAGAACACAGAGGGATGTGTGGTCAAATACGGAAGTTGGAGTCCTATCTACATTTGCGAGGGTTCGATGACGAACAACGACACCAAGGGTACTCCTTGCTACCAAGGCGACATCTTCGGTGACTGGCGCGAGGAAATCATCATGCGCACTGCAGCCAACAACATCCGCATCTACTCGACAACCACCGCCACCAAATGGCGCAACTACACGCTCTGGCACGACCACCAGTACCGCAATGCCATGGTATGGCAGATGTGTGGTTACAACCAGCCACCTCACGTGAGTTACTACCTCGGTGAAATGGAGGGCATCACTGTGGCTCCCCCACCACTCATCATGACTGACCGCACCGAAGTGGCCAATGGAGGCACTATCGGCAAGTCGCTCAACGACAAGCACGTCATTGTCTGCGAGACGGGCAACACCAACGTGAGCATCGAGAACGGAGTTGAACCTTATATCGTCACTTTCAATGTGGGTTCATGGGTACAAGGCTCTGCTGCCAGCGAATCAACGGCATCCAACCCCAAAATCACTTACGACTACTACACCTGCAACGTCACTGGTGGGGCCATCGGCGGCAACGCACGCCTCATCAAGCAGGGTGACGGTACACTCAACCTGCCCAAGGTGGACATGACTTACACAGGCGAGACCAACATCTGGGGCGGTATCGTCAACTTCGACGGCACCATGGCCAATTCCAATGTATGGCTCAACCACTTCACCCAGTTGAACTCCAACGGCGGTGAGTTCAAGAGCATCAAGGCAACCTACGGTTCTGTCATCCGTCCAGGAGGCGAGAACTCAAAAGGCAACATTACCGTGGATTCCACACTCTACCTCGGTTTCGGCTCACGCATCGTGCTCGACCTCTATGGCAGCACTGTGGACGGCGACTTCATCAAAGCCAAGACCCTAAGGGTGGAGAAGAAAACGGGCGAGGCCTGGACAAAATACGGTCCTGAGTATATCCAGCCCGTCATCGAAATCAATGGCATCGGTCTCGTTGCCGGCGACTACGTGATTGCAGAGGCTGACTCCCTCATCGGTTCAGTCACCAACATCAAGATTGAAGGAGTCAACGACTTCAAGACTGGCATCAAGTACGAGAACGGCAAGGTCATCATCAGCATCGGCGATGTACGCGGTGCCTCCACCATCATCTGGACTGGTGCAAGCAACAGCATCTGGGACTTTGCCAACACCAAGAACTTCATCCTTTCTGGCGATGAGAACGAAGAGCCCGAGGCATTCGTCTATGGCGATGCAGTAGAGTTCAACGATGATGCCAAGAAATTCACTGTCACCATCAACGAGAACGTACAAGTGGAATCCATCAACGTGAACAACACCAAGGCCTACACTTTCAACGGCACAGGCTCCATCACTACTGGTTCACTCACGAAGGAAGGCAAAGGCTCGCTCACCATCAACACACTCAACTCCTACACTGGCGGCAACTACCTTAAGGGCGGCACCATCATCGTCAGCGCTCTTGCCAATGACGTGGATGCAACAGGTAACCTTGGCGCCTGCACCACCAACGCCAACAACTTCACTATGGAGAACGGGGCTGTGCTCCAAACCAGCCAAGCAGTGAAGAACGGTTCTCCTATCCGTTTCATTGGTGAGGAAGGCGGTGTCATCAACAACTCGGCCGATTTCGTTCAGCAGAAGAGCTTAACAGGTACCCTGCTCACCAAGCGTGGCGGCGGCTGGCTGAAGACTTCAGCTCCTGGTTCTGCCCTCAACCGTCTGGTCATCGCTGGAGGAACCGTCCAAAACGGCAACGGCAACGCTGCCAAGGTGGTGGAACTGAGCGGTGGTTCACTTGTGGACAATGTGGGCACAAGCAATGAAATCAACATACCGGAGAAGAAGACGGGTTCATGGACCACTGGCAACCGCTGCACCTACAGCAACGCTCTCACCGGTGCTGGCACCATCAATGTGTATTGCGCCACTGAGAAGGGTTCCAATTATTACGCCACTCGTACACCCATCCGTCTCAACCTCAGCAAATTCGAGGGTACACTCGTAGCGGGTGCCACTTATACTGCCGACGGCCGTTTCACTCTCGACACGAGCACTGGTGGCACAAAGTGGACTCTCAGCATACCTGACGGCATCATCGTGCAGAACTCAGGCAAGACGCTGCGAATGGGCGCTGTCATCGGCAAGGGTGAGTTGGGTGGTTTCTGTACCTTCAGCAACAACGGCGCTTCTGGCACTAACACCTGGCAGGTGGGCAACGACGAGGACTTCAAGTTCGAAGGTTTGGTGATTGGCGGTGACCGCTTCACCAAGATGGGTTCCGGCAAAATGACAGCCACAGGCGTATGGACAACCTCTGGCGCTGTAAGCATCAACGAGGGTGTTCTCATCTGCACTTCAGGTGGCTCTCTGGGTACAGGTGCATTGACCGTGGAGAAGAATGGTACACTGATGGGTATCAACAATACTGGCACTTCGATGACCAATAGTTCATTCACCATCAACGGTACTGTGCATCCAGGGTCCAGCGAATCCGCTTTCACTGGCTCGCTCGACTTCAATGGAAAGAACGTGTCGTTCAATAACAGCTCCACCCTCGAGGTTGTGATGCGCAGATCCAACACCAACGAAACAACTTTAGGAGGTACTGGCATCAAGAACATCAACAAACTGACCTTCAACGGTACTGTTGCTGTTGAGCTCTACCGCAGCTACACGCCTGTTGTAGGCGACGAGTTCCGTCTGTGGACCGATGTCAAGTCGTTCACGGGTACTCCGTCCTTCAATCTGCCAGAGACCCATGAGGCCAACGACAGCATCTACACCATCACTTGGGACACCAACGACATCAATCAGGGCATCATCAGGATTGCCGCGCTCAACGTGGTTGATGGCATCAACTCCATCATTGCCGACACAGAGAACGTGAAGGTGGAAGTGATGTCGGTCAACGGCGCCGCCATCTGCGAGTTCTATTGCCCAATGGGTTCTCTCAAGAGCAGTTTCGCCAAGACAGGTCTGAGCAAGGGCGTTTACATCCTGCGCCTCACTTCCGAATCTGGCAAACAGAAGAGCGTCAAGATGATGAAGTAGCGCTTCATACATCCTATCACAAAGAAAGCCTCCGGTCCATTTGGGTCGGAGGCTTTTTTTGTGAATCATCTGAAGATTACATTCAAAGAGTTCCGGATAACCAGAGAAAAACGAGTGGAAAAAGTTTGGATTCCGGGAAAAAAGTATAACTTTGCAGTGAAAGCTTAATTAATCTCTAATAGTCAGAATAATACTTTTACAAACAAAAATAAAGAATCATAATGACAAGTCAACATATAGTATTTCTGACTGGAGCTGGCATCAGTGTTGAAAGCGGATTGAGTACCTTCCGTGGCAAGGATGGATTGTGGACGAACGAGGAATGGGCTTACCTGGCAAGTTCCGATGCGCTATATAATGACACTCAAAGATGCCTTGACTTCTATAATTTCAGACGTAAGCAATTAGCTGAGGTAGAACCGAATGAAGCTCACCGTATGATTGCAGAACTGGAAAAAGAACATAAAGTGACTGTTATCACCCAGAACGTCGATAATCTCCATGAACGTGCAGGTTCCTCTCAGGTCATTCATCTGCATGGTGAACTTAGTAAAGTCTGTTCAATAAATAACCGAACAACATGTGTTAAGGAGTATCCATTGACTACTACCATCATGGTTGGCGACAAAGCAGAAGATGGTTCACAACTACGTCCATACATTGTGATGTTCGGTGAATATATCGACAGTATGAATGTCGCCATCAAGTACGTGAGCCATGCCGACATATTCGTTGTTATAGGCACCTCACTTCAAGTCTATCCTGCGGCAGGATTCATCAACTATGCTCACCATGAAGTACCCAAGTTTGTCATAGATCCAGGAGAAATGGAGCAATGCACACAACTTGGCTTTACTCACTTTAAGACCACAGCCACAGAAGGAATGAAGATGCTTCTGGAGGCCTTCAAGGAATTGTAAACAGTATAAGATTAAGGCAACATAAAAAACTATTGATCACTAAATACTAATCAAAATAATAATTGATATCTTGATGTCAGTATCATTATGCAACACACCACCATCCATAAAATCGTCTTGTTACCGTTCATCTTGTGCGTAAGGTTCCTGCAATTGCTCGGGAAGTGCTTCGGATTGAGTTACGAGCGGATATCCGTCATTTTCAACCTCTACTTGCAAGGAGGCATCTTATTGCTTTCTGGAGCATTACCTCTCATGGCAACAGTCTGGACAATGAATGGTCTCACTATAGGATGGGGAATTACTCTGCTGATTACCAGCATCGTCTATCTCAGCATATACATAGTGGGATTCATCACTCTGCTCAAGCATTACCATCCTCCTATGGACGACGCTTTCAATCTGTGTGTGAATGATCTATTATGGATTGCTGGGAAATGGCATGTCTCCTACCATGCAGTCAATCTCGTCATCTTCGTTCTCTGGTGGCTCGCCCTCATTGGCATGAACATCTTAGCCGCGTGTTCAATTCTCAAATTTGGACTCACCATTTAATATCTCATCTACATCTACAAGGACAGCCGAGGCAAGGAGTGCCTTCGTTTCAACCTCAGCCCCACAGACATCTTCGGTTCGAAATGATAATGCGGTGGGCGAGAAGCATCGCACTGAGTTTAAGGATTAAAAGGATATAGCGCGGCGCCACTACTGCGGCAACATGAAATCTGCGAAGCATTATACTGTTATTTGTTTTCGCAAGCACTTTGGATAAGACAGAGAATCGTATCATCATTTTCAAGGCAAACAAATTACTATGGCTAATAGTGCCTATACCATTCACTTTCATCGTGAAAAGAACATCTATTTCATCATTTATTTGTACTTTTGCATCGGATTTTGAAGAAGTGAACAACATAGAGAAAACAAATTGAATATCGAAGACGTAAAAACGATGAAAAAGGCCCTACTAATCGCTGTTGCCGCCATAATGACTGCAATGAGCATGAACGCGCAAAAAATACAAGTGGTTGACAACAACGGACATGGCATTCCTTTCGTCCATATCTTGACCGAAGACGGTAACATCATCGGGAACACCAACATCGACGGTGTACTCGACGATGTGAAAGGGGCAGAAAAAGTGTTAGCCACCCATGTAGCCTATAAGCCACAGGCTGTCAGAGTCTCATCACTCAACAACGGACGTATCACTTTGGAGGACGTGGACTACGACATCGAAGAAATCGTGGTAAAGCCCAAGCCTTACATCTATGTGGAAACCTACTATCGCGTTTATGCCTTCATCAACGACTCACTGCGCTTTTATCAGGCAGGTATATTCCCCAACGCCATCGACCTCAAGAACAAGAAAAAAGAAAAGGGAAGCCAACACAACTGCATGGGAGACTTCTACCCCGCAACGGGAGTGGGCATCACTTGGGGCGCTCGTGTCATGGAATTCAACGCCGGCGAGATTCGTCTGACTGCCAACGCAATTGATAAAATAAAAGACATCTACCATCTGACGGTCAAAGATGAAGCTCCTGGTCGACAAAGTTTCCATACAGCTACTGAAAAAATAGGAACCTTGGTACGCACCGGAGGTCAATCCATAATCACTATCGATGCTGGAAAAGCACAAATGTACAGAAACGAAGTGGAGGGGAAAAGCAAACTGCTGGAAAAACGAAAGGAGAAACACTACGATTACCAATACACAGAAACATACAACTGCGATGAAGAAGGAAACTCCAATGTCGAGGACTTCGTGATGTACAGCCACCAGTGGCAATGGGACGGCGGCAAGGGACGCTACAAATTCATCATCGAAACCTATGGCATCGACCGCGACTACATGGACAAGAATGAGTGGAAAGACAAGAAGAAAGAACTCAAGAAAGAATACAAGAGCCATATGTCGCTCGACCTGCTGGAGTCCATTGCCACCAGCCACAACATTCCTGCCCTTGCTCCCTCACTGCGCAGTGCCATCGAAGGCTTGAATAAAAAGAAATAATCTGAATATGAACAAGATAACACTAACATTTCTATTCGCCACGATTATCGCCTTGGCCCTGACTTCTTGCAAAGGCAAGGAGGAAGGCAAGGAAGAAAAAACGGTGGATGCCTGGACTGAGCAGATGAACCACAATTTGGCCGATCTGGCCACACATCTCGACAACTTGCCCTACACCACAGCTATGAGCGTGTACAACCTCAGCGCCGACTCTTTTCTCTTCAACTACCATGAGCGTCAGCAGATGATACCCGCCTCGACACTCAAACTCCTCACAGCCATCAGCGCCCTGGAGAACCTCGGCATGAAAGGGGAGTTCCACACCACCCTGCACCAGAACGGCTCAGTCAGCGGCGGAACCCTCCATGGCGACCTAATCCTCGTGGGAGGCTTCGACCCCCTGCTCAGTCTCGGCGACCTACAGTCTTTAGCACATTCGGTGAAGTCAGCCGGCATCAATAGAATCGATGGCCGTATCATAGGCGACTTGAGCATGACCGACACCCTCCGCATGGGCAACGGCTGGAGTTGGGACGATTATCCATCACCCGTGACCCCCTACCTCACCCCGCTATTCATCGACCACCAACGACTCAGTTCCAAAGCCTGGAACATGATTGCCAATTCAGACATGTACTGTCTGCGCACTTTCGCCAGCGAACTGATGAAAGCAGGTGTATCGGTGGATTATGAACGTCTGCTGCTCTCCACCAGCGGCGTAAGCCCTCTGGGCAAGGAACTATGCCGTATCAGCCACTCGCTGTCACGTGTGCTACCCACCATGCTCAAGGATAGCGACAACCTCTACGCTGAGGCCGTATTCTACCGCCTGGCCAGCCTCAAGAAGAAAAAAGGAGCCAGCGCCAAAGACGGACTCTCGATGGTGAAGAACACACTTACCCGTGCTGGTTGCGACAACTTCAACTTCCGCATCGTCGATGGCAGCGGACTGAGCCCTTACGACAACATGACCGCTGAAAGCCAGATACGTCTGCTCATTTACGCCTACAACGAGAAGATAATGCTTTTCTCACCACTCTATTCATCACTTGCCGTGGCTGGCAAGAGCGGCACATTGAGCATGCGAATGACAGACGGACAAGCCTACAACCGCATACACGCCAAGACGGGCACCAGCGCCAACTCCTGCTGCCTCACAGGCTTTGCCAAGGCCTCGAACGGCGACGACCTCGCTTTCGCCATCCTCTCAAATGGTGTGCTCAACCCCAACCGATGCCGGGCATTCCAAGACGAAATCTGCCAAATCCTCTGCCAATAATAAAATAAACGAAAATGTCATGTCGAGCATCTTTCAGATGAAAAAACATGATTTTTAACATAATTAACATCATTTATTGTTTGTTTTCCAAAGAAAATTCGTAACTTTACCAATTAAATTGGTGTAGAATGCACTTTTGCGAAAAAGTCGGAACCTCGCACCACCATTGAAGGCACCTCCTAACCTACGCCTTCCCGAGAGCGATTTCAATAAAAACAAACATATAATGAATTACTTATGGAACTACGAACCATCAACACCAGAGCAGGAAGCAGCAGCTAAGCAGCTGTCGGAGACGGTGGGCTTGAGCCCAACCATCTGCCGACTGCTATTGCAACGCGGTATCTCCACTGCCGATGCTGTGCAACACTACTTCCGCCCCCAGATTTCCGACCTGCACGACCCGTTCCTGATGAATGACATGGACGTCGCGGTCGACCGCCTCAATCAGGCAATAGGACGCAAAGAGCGCATCATGGTTTACGGCGATTACGACGTGGACGGTTGCACCGCAGTGGCCCTGGTTTACCGTTTTCTGACCAAATTCCACTCCAACGTCGACTACTACATTCCCGACCGCTACGACGAGGGTTATGGAGTGTCGATGACGGGTGTTGACTACGCCCACGAGACAGGCGTGAAATTGATTATCGTGCTCGACTGCGGCATCAAGGCTGTGGAAGAGATACGTTATGCCCAAAGCTTGGGCATTGACTTCATCATCTGCGACCATCATGTGCCAGATGACCAATTACCTCCAGCCGTGGCCATCCTCAATGCCAAGCGCCGCGACTCCACTTACCCCTTCCTACATCTTTCAGGCTGTGGCGTGGGCTTTAAGTTCATGCAAGCCTTTGCCATGAACAACGGCATTAGCTTCACACAGCTACAGCCCTTGCTCGACCTTTGCGCCGTGAGCATCGCTTCCGACATCGTGCCCATTACGGGTGAGAACCGCATACTCGCCTATCATGGACTGCGTCAACTCAACAACAAACCCACCATCGGACTCAAAGCCATCATCAACTCCTGTGGACTGCAGAACAAGGAGGTGACCATGAGCGACATCATCTTCAAGATAGGACCACGCATCAACGCCTCCGGCCGTATGCAGAACGGCAAGGAATCGGTGGCTCTGCTGGTGGAGAATGATTATCGAAAAGCAGCAGTGGAAGCCACCCGAATCAACCGTTACAACGAGGAACGCAAGGAACTGGACAAGAAGATGACGGAGGAAGCCAACGGCATCGTGGAGTCGATGGTGAAGAACCACCAGGCAGGCGACTCCATCGTCATCTACAACGAGGACTGGCACAAAGGTGTCATCGGCATCGTGGCCTCACGCATCACAGAGGTGTTCTTCCGTCCCGCTGTTGTGCTGACCCGTTCGGGCGACCTCATCACTGGAAGCGCGCGCAGCGTCAGCGGTTTCGACGTTTATAAGGCCATCGAGCAATGCAAGGACTTGCTCGAGAACTTCGGAGGCCACACATACGCCGCAGGACTGTCGCTCAAACTCGAGCATCTCGAGGAATTCCGCGAGCGTTTCAACCACTACGTGAGTGAGAACATTGACCCCAAGCAGACCTCAGCCAACCTCGACATCGACGCTGTGATATCATTCCGCGACATCACACCCAAATTCTGCGCCGACATCAAGCGCATGAGACCCTTCGGACCAGAGAACCCCAAACCCATCTTCTGCACCCGGCAAGTCTACGACTACGGCACAAGCAAGGTCGTGGGCAGGGAACAAGAGCACATCAAGCTGGAACTCGTCGACAACACCTCGAGCCGCATCTTCAACGGCATCGCATTCGGACAAAGCTCGCAGGCAAGATACATCAAGACCAAACAGTCGTTCGACATCGCCTACACCATCGAGGAGAACACCTACCGCAGAGGTGAGGTGCAACTCCAAATCATAGACATCAAGCCAAGGCCCACCAAACAAGAGTGACAAGCCAACCGCCACCCCCCACTCCAAAGAAATGTCTGCATCCAACACCACAACCGACATCTACCTTGAGACGCTGCGCCACTATTGGGGCTACGACTCCTTTCGCGGCATCCAGCGCGAAATCATCGAGAGCGTGTGCAGTGGAAAAGACACTTTGGGACTGATGCCTACGGGAGGCGGCAAGTCTATCACATTCCAGGTGCCGACCATGACGATGAAAGGGCTATGCATCGTGGTGACACCGCTCATCGCACTGATGAAGGACCAGGTGAGCCAACTGCGTATGCGAGCCATCAAGGCGGCATGCGTCTATAGCGGCATGATGGGAAGCGACATTGAACGCATCCTCGACAACTGCATCCTCGGCGACTACAAGTTCCTCTACATCTCGCCCGAACGACTCCAATCCGAACGATTCCGCCAGAAAGTGACGCTCATACGCCGCATCTGCATGATATGTGTGGACGAGGCGCATTGCATCTCGCAATGGGGCTACGACTTCCGTCCCTCCTACATGCGCATCAACGACTTGCGCCAGCTCATACCCTACCGTGTACCAGTACTGGCACTGACCGCCACCGCAACGCCTCGTGTGGTCGAGGATATCCAGAACCGTTTGGAGTTCAAAGAGCACAACGTCTTCTCCATGAGTTTCGAGCGCAAGAACCTCTCCTACGTTGTGCGCGAGACAGCCGACAAAACCTCTGAGATGCTGCGCATCCTCCAGAAAGTGCCTCAAGGCAGTGGCATCGTCTATACGCGCAGCCGAAGGCTCACCCGTGAGATAGCCAACTACCTTAACGCCAACGGCATCACCGCCGACAGCTACCACGCAGGACTGACTAACGCCGAGAAAGACCTACGCCAGGCCAACTGGACCAAAGGCAACAGCCGCATCATGGTGGCGACCAACGCATTCGGCATGGGTATCGACAAGGCCGACGTGAGAATCGTTATCCACTACAATGTGCCTGACTCTATCGAAGCCTATTTCCAAGAGGCCGGACGCGCCGGACGCGATGGCATTCACGCATACGCTGTGCTCCTCTGCAACCAGCAGGACAAAGGCACACTCCACCGACGCATCGACACCTCGTATCCCTCCATCGACTATATCCGCCAAACCTACGAGAATGTATGCTATTTTCTCCAAGTGGGCTTAGGCGAAGGCTACGGACACACCTACTACTTCGCGCTCGAACTCTTCTGTCAACGGTTCAGACAGTTCGCCATCGACACCGACAGCGCATTGCGTATCCTCTCGACTGCTGGTTACATCGACTATCAGGAAGAACAAGAATTCAAGTCGAGACTGAAATTCACCGTCACCAAAGAGACCCTCAACCGACTCCATACCCGCGACCAACAGACCGACGACATCATTCAAGCGGTTTTGCGCACCTACACCGGTGTGTTCGCTGACTACGTGTTCATCGAAGAGACACTCATCTCTCACATCACCGGTTACGACAACGACACTGTCTATAACACATTCATCGAGCTGTCCCAAAGCCACGTCATCAGTTTTATACCTCACCGAAATACACCCACCATCACCTTCACCGTGCCGCGGGTAGACACCGAGCGCATACAACTGCCACCCATCGTTTACACCGACCGAAAGAAAGACTATGCTGAGCGTATCGACAGCATCATCGATTACTTCAGCAACGACAACGTCTGCCGAAGCCGGCAACTGCTCCGCTACTTCGGCGAGAGCGACACCCACGACTGCGGTCAATGCGACGTGTGCCTGCGACGCAAACACAATGGCTACAGTCACGACGACATCCTCCGCATGAAGGAACGCATCAAGCAAATCCTCAGCGACGGATTGCCACATCCCGTCACCGACCTCCACACCATCAGCGGCAACATGGCACTCATCAAGGACACCATCTCCCTCATGGTACAGGAGGAGGAACTGCAAGTCGCAGGCAGCAAGGTGCAGCTCTGCTGACAATTGACCATTGAACATTGAACATTGACCATTAAACATTGAACATTGGCTTCTCCTAAAATGCTCACGTTCGGCATAGTCAAAGCAAGCTTGGCTCTACTCTCGTTCGGCCACATTGTTGAAGATTTCGTCATTGTTTACTCTACATTCTTAAATTCTTTGTTTCTATAAAAAAGACTTAGTTTTTTTATGTTTTCCAAACACAAATATTGTATATTTGCAATTGGATTTATAAAGACAAATCATAATGGGCACATATATCAATTTAGGGAATGAGGGATTCAAGTCTATATTGAACAGTGAATATGTGGACAAATCAGAGCTAATACGAGTCATCAACAGCAACCTTAACTCTGAATCCCGCTACAGCTGCGTCACACGCTGCCGCCGTTTCGGAAAATCCATGGCGGCGAAGATGCTCTGTGCCTACTATGACAAGTCGTGCGACTCACGAGAGTTGTTCGCGAACTTGGAAATCGCCAAGGACCCATCGTTCGAGCAACATCTGAACAAATATCCTGTCATCTTTCTCGACATGACAAGCTTCACGACACGAGACCTGAAAAAAGAAGAAATCATCCCAACGATTCAAAGGGAAGTGAAGGAAGAATTGTTGAGTGTCTATCCCAACATTGTAGACCATCCAAAAGATGACTTGATGGCAACACTGATTAAGATTCAACAAAGCTACCATGAAAAGTTTATTATGATCATTGACGAGTGGGATGCCATTTGCAGGGAGTTCCTACGCGACGAAGCTTCAATGACCAAATACACGAATCTCCTCCGACGCTTATTCAAGGGACTACTTTCCGATATGGTTTTCGCCGGAGTCTACATGACAGGTATCTTGCCCATCAAAAAATATGATACGCAGTCGGCACTCAATAACTTCAGACAGTACACCATGATCCAACCTTTTGGAATCGCCCGATACTTTGGTTTCACAAAAGAAGAAGTCCGGAAACTTTGCGAGAAGCACGGAATGGACTTCGATGAGATGGTGAAATGGTATGACGGTTACCAGATAGGCAATGAACCTTCTATGTTCAATCCCAATTCGGTAATGGAAGCACTGGCAGCAGGAGAATGTGACAGTTTCTGGGCCACCACAGGTTCTTTCGATATGGTCTCCGACTACATTAAGATGAACTACCAAGGGTTGAAAGACGACATCATCAAACTGATTGCCGGAGGAAGGGCAAAAGTCAATGCCTCAAAATTCAGCAACGACATGGCAGAAGTCAAAAGTAGGGATGATGTGCTCACCGTTCTTATCCACCTTGGCTACCTCGCTTACGACAAGAAAAAGAGCGAAGTCTATATTCCCAATAAGGAAGTGGAGATGGAGATGACCAATGCTGTGGAAAACACAGACTGGAACAATATCATCGACATGATACACAATTCTGAGCAATTGGTTGAAGCCACTCTTATGTGCGATACAAATGCTGTGGTACAGGCCATAGACAAGGCTCACGACGAGCACACCAGTATACTCTCCTACAACGATGAGAACTCATTATCATGCGTTATCAGCCTTGCTTACTATTATGCCAAGAACGACTACATTTTCTTCCGAGAGTTGCCTACAGGAAAAGGGTTTGCCGATATCGTGATGCTTCCACGCAAGAATGTGAATCTACCTGCCTTGGTGGTTGAGCTGAAATACGACAAAGATTCAGACACTGCCATCAACCAAATCCACCGCAAGGAATATCCCAGCAAAGTGGCAGAATACACAGGCAACCTCCTCCTCGTGGGCATCAACTACGACAGAACAACAAAGACCCATACGTGCCAAATCGAACACTGGCAGAAATAGGATGGACTGGTAGTTCAACATTTAATGGCAGTACGAAAATAATTGGTGTGGGGAAATATGAACCTTCTTTTCAACAACTATCTAAATTATTTATGGCAACATGGCCTAAAGAATACCTACCAAAGGAAAATGGAGAAATAGTACCAATGATGGTTCCTGAAATCATATCGGCAAGTAGGAGTACAGACATTCCTGCCTTCTACTCTGACTGGTTTTTTCATCGACTTAAAGTGGGGTACTCAGCATGGACGAATCCATTTAATGGAGTAAAGAGTTATATCTCTTTTAAAAACACACGATTCATAGTCTTTTGGTCTAAAAACCCTCGCCCATTACTACCGTTTTTGCACAATCTTCAAGAACACCAGATTAATTGTTATATCCAATACACACTAAATGACTATACTCAAGAAAGACTTGAAAATGTTTCGTCACTTGCATCACGTATAGAAACATTCAAATTATTAGTTGACCAACTTGGCAAAGGCTCTGTTGTGTGGCGCTTTGACCCCTTAATCCTGACTGATAACATTTGTATTGACGATTTAATAAAGAAAATCCAGATTATTGGCGATCAATTGAAGAATTACACCGAAAAACTTGTTTTTAGTTATGCTGATATTGATTTGTACAGAAAAGTAAGAATAAATTTAATGAACAATCACATATCTTATCATGAATGGAGCACAGAACAGATGGAAGAGTTTGCAGAAAGATTATCTTCAATGAATAAAGATAGAGAATGGAATTTTGAACTTTCCACCTGTGGAGAAAGAATAGACTTAGCTAAATATGGCATCGTTCATAACCGTTGCATAGATGGAGATTTAATTACACGCCTTGCATGGAAAGACAAGGAACTGATGGAATTCCTAAAAGTTAAAATAGAAGACGTACCTGCTCCGACTTTGTTTGGGAAGACAGATCTTCCCGAAGGAGCAATATTGTTACCCGGCAATCGCTATTTTCTCAGTCCACACAAAAAAGATTATGGACAACGACAATTCTGCCAATGTATGGCTTCAAAAGATATCGGAGAATATAACACTTGTCCCCATCTTTGTGAATACTGTTATGCCAACACTTCTAAAAAATTAGCATTAAGCAATTGGAAACAACATCAATCAAATCCCCTAACCGAAACTATAACCAATTAATATTATGGCACTACACATTTTCAAAATAAACGAATACGATTACCAAGCTGAAAGAATGCAATTTGAGGCCATCTGCCAATTGTTGCGAGAAAGATACAAAAACAGTGATAAGGAATGTATTTTGATTGGCAACTATAACATAGAGGGCGTTGAACTTGACGGACTGCTGATTACTTCAGGTGGCTTTCGAATTCTAGAATTCAAGAATTGGGGTGGCAATATAATCGCCCGTGAAAATGGAGTATGGACATCAGAAAAGAAGATTATAGAAGGGGGAGCTGGTAAAAAAACACCTTACGAACAAATAAGATTGAACAAAAGCCGTACGACAAAAGGATTGGTAAAATTGTTAGGCATTACACCCCAACAAATTAGCGCGGCAATCATCTTTTGGCAAGATGCAAATATAGACACCACATCGTTGTCTGATTCTGTCAAGACATGGTTAAGTGTTTTCGATAATCACATTTTATCTTTGATTTTGGAAGGTCTTGATGGTCAAGTAATGTCGGAAGATTTCGTCAGAGGGATTCCTGCAAAACTAAGAATAGAAGAATTCTCAGAAGAATCATTAAGAAATCACAGCTCAATCATCAACGAAATTTACGAACCTGAAGCTTCTACCAATTTCTTCGACGAATTGGAAAATGCACTTCAATTTAGACCAGACTACAAGAAAACTTACGAAACCATGTATCAGACATTCGTTAAATGTCTGAACCAAAAGACAGACCAAACAAGAATTATATTTGGAGGTGTCTTTCCAAAGACTGACTATCTACTGAAAGAGTACCTTGCGCCTCGCTGGTTAGTTAAAGTAATCAATGACACTCGTGTGCGTTTTAAAGACCTCAAGGATTTTTCATCATCAGATCTTGAACGTTTCTGCTTACATGATTTAAAACACCTATGCCTATTTATTGCTTTCATTTACAAGGTCGAAATACCACTACAGCTCAAAAATCTGTTTCCAAAAGAAGAAATACGTTCCATACCCAAACCTATCAAAGAATACATGAGGGTAATTGTAGAATACTGGGACGACAAGTTTGTTTATGTGCAATCAGAGGATTCCAATGAAGGTGATGCGATAAAGGTTTGTTATGCTCATGGAAACTCGTTCTACCCTTTTGATTGGACATACCTAAGGCACATGTTTTACATCGACGCCCAACTAAATCTTGTAAGTCCAAGAGAAATTGAGGGAATCATTTATCCTGAAT
>JAEEGG010009183.1_pt1 | contig 22236 bp, 18 predicted proteins | sample 9134161 | NCBI WGS metagenome assembly JAEEGG01 (sample SAMN16246543, study PRJNA631951) | gut metagenome | biome: gut microbiome; feature: rumen; material: CR-attached | host: Bos | place: Iran: Karaj | collected 2018-10
ACCACCGTTGAAGATTATGTCAACATGATTGCCGTATGCGTCAGCATGCTCCTTCATCATAAGAGAAGAGATACTTGCACCTACAGGGTCAAATGTAATCTCATAGAAATCCGTCTCGAACGTGAATTTCTCTGTTGAGTTTCCAGAGGATTTGGATACTATTGCACTGACCTTCTCCTCTGTGAGCTCAGTGCTGTTTGTTGATGCCTGCGTAGTCTCCGAAGTACTTGCCGCAGCAGTGGTCTGGGAAGTATCGTTTCCGGAGAAAAGTGTGGCCTGGATGAACATGCTGGCTGTGATGACTATCACGACCAGAACAACGGCCAGTATGGTCCTTTTGTCCATTATTAGCTCCTAAAAGAGTCTCATGAGAAGAAGAATCTGTGCCCGGACATTACGAAAAATCAGCTCGCAATGGAGCCGCTTTTCCTAAAGAGATCAATGAGGATATCTTCTTTCTCGCCGAACGTGAGAGTCTTTTCATGAGTCGGATAAACGACAACAGCAAAATCCAGACCAGATGAGATTCTCTCCTGATTGACACGCCAGATTTCCTTGATCTGACGGCGTATGAGATTTCTCTGGACTGAATTACCATAGTGTCTGGCAGGAATGACAATGAGCCTGCTGTACGGAAGATCATTCTGTGCAACAAACAACTTAAAGCAGGAAAGAGAGTACCTTTTTCCTGCTTTGAATAAGTTGTCAATATCTGCCTTTAATCTGATTATCTGCTTCTTAGTAAGGCTTCTTCTCATCAGAAACTGTGAGACTGTGTCTGCCTTTTGCTCTTCTTCTGGCCAATACCAGACGTCCACCCTTTGTTGCCATGCGGGCTCTGAATCCAAACTTTCTGTTTCTCTTAACTTTACTTGGCTGGTAGGTTCTCTTGCCTTTGTAACTCATGGTTTTATCTCCATATAATCGCTTAAAGCGGGATTTTCATTTATTTCAGGACATTCCTGAGCAATTGAGTATAGATTTTAAGAAAGTGTTCGTCAAGTGGTGACTACTCTCGTAACTATTTTCTTCAAATCAAGTTCAGGGAAAACGCCGCTGATGGTCTTCTTGATCTCTCGGCTGTTCAACCTGATGTAAGATGCCCTTGAAGGGTGGTCACAGACAAGGTATATAACCCCATCCTTGAAGCCGGTACATCTGACATGTCCCTTCAATGAGCTTTCCATCATGTCCGTGATATGCATCATCAGCTGGTTTGCAGGGTCCTTAAGGTCAATGTTATGCCTCTCAAGCACCTGGTCAAAGAATACCTTCCCGGATACCGGATCCTCCGGTGAGAGACGCTGGTAATTGTCCTTTCTCCTAGGCACTGAGGAACCTCCCGTTCTCAACTCTGTACCTTATGGTATCAGAACCGTTGGGATTGAAGAAGGCCCCGAAGTATTTCTCCTCAGGAAGAAATGTGAAGAATGCCTGATTATAATGTCCCAGATATGAAAGGTAACGTGCTCTTTTCTGCGAATCTAACTCTAATAGAACATCATCTATAAGAAATATAGGATTAAGTCCTGTCTTCTGCCTGTAGAACGCCGCCTGGGCAGACCTGAATACAAGAGAGGCAAGACGCATCTGTCCGGTTGACGCACCGTTCACGAACACACCGTTTCTGTCGGTTATGAGGAACCTGTCCCTGTGAGGTCCGCTTGTGGTTGTGCTCATCTTGATGTCCACGTCCCTCTGGTTTGCAAGCCTGATCATTATGTCATCATAGGACTCTGATTCACTCCATGAGGGCCTGTACTTTATCTGTATTCCCCTGTCCTCAAGTGAGACATTGTTGTAGATGTCAGGAAATATAGCTGAGAAAGAACTGCATACACTGCTTCTTGCCCTCATGATGGGAATGCCGTATCTTGCAAGTTTCTCATCGTAGATGTCCAGAAGCTCATATCTCTGATCCTTTATGGCCGCATTGCGCTGCTTGAGGACTGTCTTGTATCTTCTCAGGTCATCAAAGAACACCGGATCATACATTGTCATTGTCTGGTCAAAGAACTTTCGTCTGTTCTCAGGCTCACCGCGCACGAACTCAATGTCATCGTGTGAGAATACAATGCAGGGAAGACAGTATATGAGCTCTTTCCTGTCCTTTATCTCCTTACCGTCAAGCCTGATGTGCTTTTTACCTTCATTAAATGAGATCTCAGCCTTGCGGTCCAGCTCCTGGGAGTCCTGGAACACAGAGCTGAGATAGAACATGTCTTTTCCGTATGTTATTGTCTCACGCAGGTTCTGTGTCCTGAATGACATGCCATAGCAGAGGATATAGACAGCCTCAAGGAGGTTGGTCTTCCCCTGTCCGTTCTCTCCGGTGAGTATTACCTGTTTTGCTGAGGTTTCAACTTCATGGTCCTGGATGTTCCTGAAACCATCCAGAACCAGCTTGCGTATGAGCATAAATCAGTTCAGGTTCATCGGCATGATGACATGCAGGTAATCCCTCACAGGCTCTGATTTGACGGTGAAAGGTCTTCCGGGCTCACTGAACTCGATTCTGGCCTCTTCTCCGTCCATTACCTTGAGCGGGCTGAGAAGGTATGTGTAGTTCATGGCACATCTCTGCTCCTCACCCTCATATCTGCATTCAATCTCCTCTCTTCCGGCACCTACGTCACTCTCGTCACAGTAGACGGTGAGCTTGTTCTCGCTGAACTCAAGGATGATCTTCTTGTATTTGTTCTCAACAAGAAGTGAAACTCTCTTAAGTGCATCGCTGAGTGTGTTGATGTTCACAATGCAGACCTTTGACTGGTTCTCAGGTATTACACGCCTGTATGCGGGGAAATCATTCTTTATAAGTGATGATGATATTGTGCAGCTTCCGAATCTCAGTGAGATTGAGTTTGCAGCTACATTGATCTCAAAGTCACCCTCTCCGACTGAGAGCTTCCTGATCAGATTGAGGAATCTGCTGGGAATTGTGGCCTTCGGGAAATCAGGGATCTCACCGCTTATCTGCCTGTTGATGTATGAGAGTCTTCTTCCGTCTGTTCCTACCATGACAAGACCGTTTCCGTCCTTCTCAAGCAGGGCTCCGTTCATGGCGTACTTTGACTCATCGTCACTGACTGCGAAGATGACCTGGTTGATCATGTCGGTGAAATCCTTCTGAGATACCTTGAAGTATCCCTCATCACCGAAGCTGAGGCTCGGGAATGCCGATGCCTCAATTGTCCTGAGCTTGAACTCAATTGATGTTCCCTCAGGCTTGATCTTTATCTTGTCATCTGAATCCTCGAAAAGGATGTTGGACTCAGGCAGATTCTTGATGATGTTGAGGAACTTGTCACAAACTACAGTCGTGCTTCCGTTCTCAAGACCCTCTACGGTCATCTCAGAGACATAGCTCATCTTCTGGTCAGTTGCCTTTATTGTGAGATTGTTGTCCTCAAGCACAAGACAGACGTTGGCATATACTGCAAGAGTGTTTCTCTGTGATGTGAAATCAAGGGCATTTGAGAGTTCCTTGAGTATTGCATTCTTCTGACAGACAAATTTCATGTTCCGCTCCTATCTGAGGTATTTATCAATAAATAAAAGAATCTATTTAATCATAGTAATAATAGCACAAAAAATGTTCATGATATAGCAATTCTTTGTGTTGTTTCGTGATATTTTGTGTTGCAATCAACACCATCCTGTTCATAGCCTGTGCATAGAAAACAAAGGATTTCTGAACTAACATCCATGACACAGGAAACTGACATTTATGAACACCTTATGCACAGGATTGTATTATTTCTTCCTGGCCTCAAGCTTGATCTGTGTCTCGAGCTTCTCGATTATGTTGTTTATCTCTTTCTCGCTTGACTTAAGCCTGGCCTCGACCTTCTGTACATTGTACATGACAGTGGTGTGGTTCTTTCCGCCAAACTCATATCCTATCTCCGTTGTGGAGAAATCCGTGAGCTTTCGGCAGAGGTACATTGCAATCTGCCTGGGAAGGACTATGGACTGGTTCTTGTTTTTTCCTTTTATATCATAAGGGGACACGTTGAAGTAATTTGAGACGGCCTTGATTATCAGGTCTATGGAAATACCGCTTGTGTCATTGTTGGAGCTTATTATGTGCCTGAGCTGCTCCTTGGCTATGTCAAGTGAGATGTCCTTGTTCAGCAGCTGACAGTAGGCTATTAGCTTTGTAAGGCATGATTCCAAAGCCCTGACGTTGCTTGAGATGTTGGATGCTATGTAATCAATGACCTCAGAGCTGAACTCAACGTTTTTCTCCTGGCATTTCTTCCTCAGAATGGCGACCCTTGTCTCGTAATCAGGAGGAAGAAGGTCAATGTTGAGGCCTCTCTCGAACCTGCTTCTGAGACGGTCGGATATGTTCTTTAGCTCCTCTACCGGTCTGTCGCATGTGAACACGATCTGACGTCCGGTGTCGTAAAGGTCATTGAATGTGTTGAACAGCTCGTTCTGGGTCTCGTTCTTGTTCTGCAGGAAGTGGATGTCGTCTATCAGAAGGACCGATACCTTCCTGTACTTGTTCTTGAACTGCTGTGACTTGTTCTCGTTTATGGACTGAATGTACTCATTGGTGAAATTCTCGGCGGTGACATAGACTACCTTGAGCTTGGTGTTCTTCCTGATGTAGTTTCCGATGCTCTGTATAAGGTGGGTCTTTCCAAGTCCTACACCTCCGTACAGAAGGCATGGGTTGTATGCTGATCCGGGGTTCTTCGCAATAGCCATGCAGGCGCTGTATGCGAAGCTGCTGTTGTCTCCAGGAACGAATGACTCAAATGTGTATGAAGGGTTGAACATCATGTCTTCGGCAGACTGTCTCGCAGGCTTCTGAGTCTTCTGCTCCTGAGTTTGATTTGATGGCTCACTTTTCTGAGTTTCAGTGGATTTTCTTATATTACTCTGATTCTGAGCATCTTTTTTTACCTCAAAAGACACTGTGTAAGTAGATTCGCCAAGCTCACTGAGAGTGTTCTCTATGAGCTCCTTGTACACTGCCTCAACCCTGTCCTTGACGAAATTAGAAGGCACATAAAGAGTAACTTTTCCCTTGTCCTCGCCACCGAGGAATATGCGTGTGAACCACGAGGAGAACTCACTTTCGGGCAATGAATTCTTAATCTGGGATATTGTCCTGTTCCAAAGTTCCTCGTTCATAGTCTGATCACCTCGCACAGTCATTAATAATATCTTGTTGATTTGCGCTTTTCAAGGATTAAAACAAGGAGCAAAACAGCTGTATTTTCTTTCAGAGTCCTTGAGCTATTTAACTAAAATATATATTATTATTACTGTTATTTATCTTTAATAATAAGAGGTATACTATTTCATGAATGAAGAGATCATGAACGAAGAGGAAATGAGCAATCTCGCCCACACCTCTGCCCAGTACACCGGAGAGAACATTCAGGTACTCAAAGGCCTTGAAGCTGTCCGTGTAAGACCAGGAATGTACATCGGATCCACAGGTCCTGACGGACTGCACCATCTTGTCTATGAGGTTGTTGATAACTCCATTGATGAGGCGGTGGCCGGTTACTGTGACACCATCCGCATCACAATCGACAAGGGCAACTACGTCACTGTCGAGGATAACGGAAGAGGTATTCCTGTTGACATCCATCCGACAGAGGGAATAAGCACACTTGAGGTCGCGCTCTGCCACCTGCATGCAGGAGGTAAGTTCAACGGAGGAGCCTACAAGGTCTCAGGAGGACTTCACGGAGTCGGTGTCAGTGTCGTAAATGCCCTTTCAGATCATCTGATCGCAATTGTCCACCGCAATCCTGACATGTACATGCAGGAGTACCATTATGGTGAGCCGGTGGAGGCAGTCAAAAAGATCGGATCAACTGAAAAGGTAGGAACCACAATCAAGTTCCATCCCGACACATCCATCATGGAGACTGACAACTTCAGCTTCGGAGTACTGTGCGAGAGATTCAGGGAGCTTGCCTTCCTTAACAAGGGAATAACCATCACTGCCATTGACAACAGGGATGATAATCCTGAGGAGAAGGTCTTCCATTTCGATGGAGGAATCAAGGACTTCGTCTCCTATATCAATGAGAACAAGAAGGTAATCCCTGAGGGAACAGAGCCTATCTACTACTTCGGTGAGAGGTCAAATGACAACGGCGCAGCCATTGTCGAGTTCGCACTGCAGTACAACGACAGGTTTGACGAGAACCTTCACTCATTTGCCAACAACATAAACACACGTGAGGGTGGAAAACACCTGATTGGATTCACAAGCGGCCTTGTGGCGGCATTCAAGAACCAGCTTCAGAACCACCTGAAGGAGCTTGTGGGAAAGAACAAGAGCGCAGAGGCATTCTTTGAGTCAGATGACTTCAAGGAGGGCTTCAACTCAGATGTCCGTGAGGGTCTGAGCGCGGTTGTGTCTGTGAAGATAACCAACCCTCAGTTCGAGGGCCAGACAAAGATGAAGCTGGGAAACTCCTATGTACAGGGTATTGTCTACAGCTTTGTCTACCAGAAGCTCAACGATTACTTTGATGAGCATCCGGATCAGATCATGGTCCTGCTTGAGAAGACAATCGCATCCTCCAAGGCAAGGATAGCAGCCAAGAAGGCGCGCGAGAACGCCCGTAAAAAAGGTTCTGTGAGCCTGCCGGGTAAACTTGCACCCTGCACGGAAAAAGATCCTGCACAGTGCGAGATTTTCATCGTTGAGGGAGATTCAGCAGGCGGAAGCGCCAAACAGGGGCGCGACAGAAGGATCCAGGCGATCCTCCCGCTGTGGGGAAAGATGCTCAACGTCGAGAAGACCAGAGAGGACAAGGTAGAGGGAAACGACAAGCTCCAGCCGGTCATCGACTCAATCGGTGCAGGACTCGGAGCCAGCTTCGATGTCACCAAGGCCCGCTACCACAAGGTCATTATCATGGCCGATGCCGATGTCGACGGCTCACATATCAGGACACTGCTTCTGACCTTCTTCTTCAGGTATATGAGACCTCTGATCGATGCGGGCTATGTGTATTTCGCAATGCCGCCCCTCTACAAGATCACCATCAAGGGCAAGGACTTCTACGCCTTCAACGATGATGACAAGGCAACGATCCTGAGGGACCACAACGAGGATGAGTCTGATTCAAAGAACGTCAAGATCCAGCGTTACAAAGGTCTTGGTGAGATGAACCCCGAGCAGCTCTGGGAGACAACCATGAACCCCGAGACAAGGTTCATCGGAAAGGTTCATCTCTCTGATGCGGTTGAGGCAGACCATGTGTTCTCAATGCTCATGGGAGAGGAAGTTGAGCCAAGGCGCATCTTCATCGAGCAGAACGCGACTTATGCGCAGATTGATGCATGACGGGAGGTGATGAGATGGATGAAGAAATGAAAGACAGAGTAATAGTCTCAGACCTCTCTGAGGAGATGAAGAAAAGCTATCTCGACTATGCAATGAGCGTCATAGTCAGCCGTGCTCTTCCGGATGTCCGTGACGGCCTGAAGCCTGTTCACAGGAGAATCCTGTATGACATGTATGACCTGGGAATCAAATCCACAGGAAGCTTCAAGAAATGCGCCAGGACAGTCGGAGACGTCCTTGGTAAGTTCCACCCGCATGGAGACGCATCGGTCTATGATGCACTTGTAAGACTCGCACAGGACTTCTCAATGCGTTATCCGGTCATCAAGCCGCAGGGTAACTTCGGTTCAATAGACGGTGACCCACCTGCAGCCTACAGATATACAGAGGCGAAGATGGCCCGCATGGGAGAGCTGATGCTCCAGGACATCGACAAGGACACGGTCAACTTCGTGCCCAACTTCGATGAGTCACTGAAGGAGCCAGAGGTCCTGCCGGCAAGCTTCCCGTTCCTGCTTGCAAACGGAACAAGCGGAATCGCAGTCGGTATGGCAAACAACATGCCGCCGCACAACCTCCGCGAGATCACCGACGCCCTCTGCGCCATGATCGAGAATCCTGAGATATCCGTCCTTGAGCTGATGAACTACATCAAGGGACCGGACTTCCCCACATACGGCAAGATCTGCGGTACAAAGGGAATCAGGGATGCCTTTGAGACAGGCCGCGGAAAGATCGTGCTGCGCGGAGTCTACCATGTCGAGGATCACAAGACTCATGAGTCAATCGTGTTCACCGAGATTCCTTATCAGGTGAATAAATCCGCTCTGGTAAAGAAGATAGATGACCTTCGTAAGGACGACGTACTAAAGGATATCTCAGCAATCAGGGATGAGTCAGGACGTGAGGGAATAAGAATCGTCATAGAGCTCAAGAAGGATGCTGTTCCGGAGATTGCGGTCAACCATCTGTTCCTCAACACGGACCTTCAGATCAACTTCAACGTCAACAACCTGGCTCTTGTCGAGGGCCGTCCGAAGTGCCTGAACCTCAAGCAGATGCTCTACTACTACCTTGAGCACCGCAAGGAGGTCACAACCAGGCGCACAAGATTTGACCTTGCCAAGGCACAGGAGCGTGAGCATATCCTGCTTGGCCTGAAGATCGGTCTTGAGAACATCGACGAGGTCATTGAGATCATCAAGAAGGCTGCCAACAACGATGAGGCTTCCGTCAACCTGCAGGCCAGGTTCGGACTCTCGGACAAACAGGCCAACGCCATCATCCAGATGAGACTCGGACGCCTGAGCCACATGGAGACCCAGCAGATCATCGATGAGCTGAATGAGCTCGAGATCAAGATCGCCTTCTTCAAGGAGCTTCTTGAGGACGAGACAAAGATGCTCAAGGAGGTCGAGAAGGAGATCCGCCAGGTCGGAGAGGAATACGGCGATGACAGGCGCACACAGATTGACTTCCATGAGGTCGACGGCCTTGTGGACAAGGACTTCATCAAGAAAGAGGATGTGGTTGTTGTCATTACAAACAAGGGCTTTGTGAAGCGTGTTCCTGCTGACGAGTACAAGTCACAGGGCCGTGGAGGAAAGGGTGTCAAGGGCGCATCCCTCAGGGATGAGGACTTTGTTGAGCATCTGTTCTCAGCATTCTCACATGACCATATCCTCTTTGTCACAAACTACGGAAAGGCCTACTGCCTTGAGGTCTGGGAGATTCCGGAGGGCCAGAAGGTCGGAAAGGGAGTCAACATCAAGGCTGTGCTGCCCAAGATGGAGGATGGAGAGAGCATATCAGCCATCATTGACTTCAAGGACTTCGATGAGACAGAGAGCATCCTCATGGCAACCAAGTACGGTGTGGTCAAGCAGGTCAAGCTCAATGACTTCATCAACGCCAGGAAGAACGGAATCAAGGCGATTATCCTTGATGAGGGCGATGCGCTGATCAAGTGTCTGTTCGTCAAGCAGGGCGATGAGGCAATGATTGTGTCCAAGAACGGCAAGGGACTGAGGTTCTCCGTTGACGATGTCAGGATAATGGGAAGAGCAACACACGGTGTAAGAGGCATGAACCTGGCAGACGGAGACGAGATTGTTGGCCTTGTAAAGGTTGAGCCTGACAAGAACATCATCCTGGTCACCAACACCGGAAAGGGAAAACAGGTCGAGTTCGACTTCTTCAGGACACATGGCAGAGGCACCATGGGGCAGCTGATCTACAAGCTCTCTGATGATATGTATCTTGTTTCTGTACAAGGAGTTAACGATGATAATGACGTTGTCTGCATCACCAAGAAAGGACAGACAATCCGCACACATGTCAACGGAATTTCCTCACAGGGAAGGAACGCTGGCGGCGTGAATGTGTTCAAGATGAAGACAGATGACGACTACATCGTTGCCATGGCAGTGACTAACTATCAGGAGGATGAGCCTGAGATCACCGAGAACCCGGAAACAGATAATGATACTGAGGTTTCCGAAGTCGGAATAAACGAAAATGAGCAGATTTCCGTTAGTTCTGACAACGAAAATGAATAAGATTTTCGAGTGAGAAAATCGCCATTTTTGGCCACGTTATTCTGTTTCTATAAATAGTAACGCACGGCAAAAACCGCATTCTAGCTATCTGGAATGCGGTTTTTTAGTGTCTCCGGAGATTTTCAAAAAATGAACCAAGTAACTTCCGAAAACTTAAAAGACTGATCTGTGCTGGTGAGCAGTAACATTGAGATTGTTTCACGTGAAACGTTTCATAAGGTTGAATCTTTTTAAATATGGATTAGAAATGAAGGTTATGAAATTGAAATGATCAGTTTGGCCTATGGTGATGAAGATATTGGTTTTGGGAAATAAAAATCCAGGCCGAAGCCTGGATCTGGTTGTAAAAAGTAGTGATCAGCGTTTCACGTGAAACATTAATTGTCTTTCTGCATGTCTTCCATTGTAAGGTCAACAACCTCAAGATCCTCGCTGACATTGTACTTAAGCATACGCTCTACTCCGTTCTTAAGGGTCATCTCAGCCATCATGCAGCCGGCACAGGCTCCTCTGAGCTTAACAAAGACCTTATTGCCTTCCATTCTGACGTAATCAATGTCACCACCGTCATTCTGAAGTGAAGGTCTGACATAATCTATAGCTTCAACCACTTTCTTTTCCAAATCATCCATGGTTTATACTTTCCTCCTGCAGTAAATGTAGAATAAGTATTGGAATAAGTCAATAAAGTGGTGACTTTTGAAATTTTATGTTCTATATTAAAAGCATGCAGGCTAAAAAAATCATTTATTTGAATCAAAAAGGTGGTGTCGGAAAGACTACTACTGCTGTGAATGTTGGCTCTGCTCTTGCCAGGGAGGGATATAAGGTCCTTCTAGTTGATCTTGATTCCCAGGGTAATATGTCCAGTTCTGTCTCTGCAGATACTTCAAAACCTGGAATTTATGAGATTTTAGCTGGTGAAGCGGACATTTCTGCTGTACAGACCACTCCTGTGGAGGGATTATACTGTCTGAGCGGTGGAATTAACATGGCTGGTCTTGCTGTAGAGCTTGTAGATGAGGAAGAAAGAGAGTTTTTCCTTAAAAATGCATTAGCTCCATTTGATGATCAGTACGATTTTATATTTGCTGACTGTCCTCCGGCATTGGATCTGGTAACAATGAATGCTCTCTGTTGGGCAAATTACGTTGTAATTCCAATGCAGTGCGAGTATTTTGCCATGGAAGGACTCAATTTGCTGCTTAGAACGGTTAATTCTGTCAAAAAACGCTTGAATCCTGGACTGGAGGTGCTTGGAATTGTCTTCACAATGTATTCAAAGCGTGCAAATCTCAATAACGAAGTTGTAGAAGATATCTCAACATACTTCAAAGAGCTTGTTTTTGACACAAAAATCCCCAGAAATGTGCGTTTAAGTGAGGCACCTTCCCATGGTTTGCCCATAAATGCATATGATAACAGCTGTTCCGGCGCAAAAGCGTATGCTGCTCTGGCAAAGGAGGTCTTAAGCCGTGCCTATTAGTAAGAAACATGGCCTTGGAAGAGGCATAAATTCGTTAATTGACGAATATTCCACATATGAAGTGAAAAAACTTGAGGAAACCGGCTCAAAAATCATGGAAATTGATGTTTCCTCAATCAAACCCAATCCAAATCAGCCCAGAAAGACCTTTGATCCAGATGCTTTGATGGATTTAAGCACCTCAATCAAGGCCCAGGGAGTGCTTCAGCCTATCCTTGTGGAGGAAATTGCTGATAATGTCTATGTGATTGTAGCTGGTGAGAGACGTTACAGGGCTGCAAAACTTGCCGGATTGAAGAAAATCCCGTGTATTGTCAGAACATTCTCAGATCTACAGAGAATGGAAATCTCACTCATTGAGAACATCCAGAGAGAGAACCTGAACCCTGTCGAAGAGGCTCGTGCTTTCTCGTATCTCCTTACACAGGCAGGAATTAAGCAGGAAGAACTGGCTCAGAGAGTCGGTAAGGGACGCTCTACCATCACCAACAGCCTGAGACTTCTGAACCTTCCGGAGAAGATGCTTGAGGGCCTTGAGAAGGGTTATATTACTTCCGGACATGCAAGAGCTCTTCTCAGTGTTGATAATCCTGCGGACCAGGAGGTTTTGTTCTCAAAGATCATCTCAGAGGATCTTTCCGTCCGTCAGGCTGAGGCTCTTGCCAATGAGCTCAACAACGGCAAACGTGCGATCAATACTCTTCCGATTAAGGAAGAAAAGCCTTCTGCCAGCGTAAAATCACCTGAGATCCTCTCAATAGAGGAGAAGTTCCTTTCTGCCACAGGCTGCAGGGTTGAGATCAAGGGAAAGTACCGCAACGGTGTGATAAAGAAAGGTAAGATCCTTATCCCGTTCACCTCTGAGGAGGAGCTTGAGAGGATCTACCAGATGCTCGCTCCTGGTGCCGACCTGTACGAGTGATTTTAGATAATTACTTATAATATAAGGAGTTAAATATATGAGTTATAAAGATACTGACGGCCTTTATGCCGTAATAGATACCCAGAAAGGTGACATTGTCATCAAACTGGAATACAAGAAGGTCCCCATGACAGTCGCTAACTTTGTAGGACTTGTCGAGGGTGAGCTCAACATTGAGGATCCTGGTGAGAACTTCTATGAGGGCCTTAATTTCCACAGGGTGATCGATAATTTCATGATTCAGGGCGGCTGTCCCAAGGGTGACGGAACCGGAGGACCCGGTTATTCATTCCCGGATGAGTTCGATCCGTCGCTTCGTCATGACGGTCCTGGTGTCCTGAGCATGGCAAATGCAGGTCCCGGAACAAACGGAAGCCAGTTCTTCATCACACATGTAAAGACACCGTGGCTGAACGACAAGCATTCTGTTTTCGGACGCGTTGTTGAAGGCCAGGATGTGGTTAATTCCATCCGCCAGGGTGATAAGATCAACACCATCAGGATTGAGAGAATAGGCGATGAGGCCAAGAAATTCGTAGTCACAAAGCAGATTTTCTCAGACCTTGTTGAGAACGCAGCCAAGAGAGCCATGGAGAGGCGCAGGGCAGAGATAGAGAAGGTTGAGAATGAGATTGCAAACCGCTGGCCGAACACCGTTAAGACCCCCAGCGGACTGCAGTATGTGGTGCTTAAGAAAGGCGACGGAAAGAAGTGTCCAAAGTATGGTCAGACAGTGACCGTGCACTATACCGGAACCCTTCTGGACGGCAGGATGTTTGACTCATCCGTACATCGTGGACAGCCTGCTTCCTTCAAGATCGGACAGGTTATTGAGGGCTGGAACGAGGCTCTTCAGACAATGTCAAAGGGTGAGAAGAGAACCCTCATAATTCCGCCTGAGCTCGGCTATGGAGTCCATGGCTATCCGGGAATCATCCCGCCTGACTCATACCTGATCTTTGATGTCGAATTACTTGATTTCTGATTTGTAAGCAAGCCTTACAATTTAAAACAACAGAAAAAACCTGCAGCATTCCGTTGCAGGTTTTTCTATATCTGTACTATCCTATAGAAGACCCTGATTGCAAGGTTAGTAAGGAGTAATTACTATGAAGGCCACAACCCAGTTCATCTGTTCCCAGTGTGGATACGTCAGTTCCAAATGGCTTGGACGTTGTCCTGACTGCGGTTCATGGAATTCCTTTACAGAAGAGAAGATAGAGGATAAGAAAACAGTTAGTAAGGACTCCTTACAATACAGCTCAACAGCTCTTTCAGATGTCCCTTATGAGACAGAGTTCCGGTTTGAGAGCGGAATCTCGGAGCTTGACCGTGTCCTTGGCGGAGGCATTGTCAGGGCCAGTTCCGTACTTGTCGGCGGAGAGCCGGGAATAGGAAAATCGACACTGCTCCTGCAGGTCGTTGCAGGCTGTGCGTCAAGAAGAAAGGTCCTCTATGTTTCCGGTGAGGAGAGCGCCAGCCAGGTGCGTCAGAGGGCCGAGAGACTGGGCCTTGATCTTGGAAGCATCAACATATTCTGCGACACAAAACTTGAGAAGATCCTGTCTGTCATAAAGGCGGAGAAACCGCAGATCGCGGTCATCGACTCGCTCCAGACTCTGGCAACCGATGAGCTTTCTTCCGTGGCAGGATCGGTGACTCAGATCCGCAACTGCTGCATGGAGATTGTGAGCCTCTGCAAGGCCGTCGGGACCTCTGTCTTCTTCATAGGCCATGTGACAAAAGAAGGCACTCTTGCAGGACCCAAGATCATAGAGCACATGGTGGACACGGTCCTTTATTTCGAGCAGGCATCCATGGGCGTCAGGCTCATCAGGGCGGCCAAGAACCGCTTCGGTTCTGTGGATGAGATCGGAATCTTCACCATGACAAGCGAGGGCCTTGAGGGCGTTAAGGACCCGGCCAGCTTCTTCATCTCCGAGCGTAAGGAGGCTACCCTGCCTCCGGGCATCGCTTACACAGCCATAACAGAGGGAACCAGGACGTTCCTGGTGGAGATCCAGGCCCTGATAGTTGAGGCCAAATCAGGCTACAGCCGCGTGTATTCTGACAAGATAGACTCATCACGCGTCCTCCGTGTCTGTGCCATATTGGAGCGCCACGCCGGAATCAGGCTCACAGACAAGGACATCTACGTCAATGTTGCCGGAGGAATCCGAGTGAACGAGGTCTCTGTAGAGCTTGCCCTTGCCCTGGCACTGTGGTCCGCATACAGCGAGACAAATCTTCCTGCCAAGATGGTGAGCTTCGGAGAGCTCTCGCTTGCAGGAGAGGTCCGTCCTGTCAATTATGGTGACAGACGCCTCAAGGCCGCTTCGGAGATGGGCTTTGACAAGGCCATGGTCCCGGCCAGCATGAGCTTTGAGAAGAACAACATCCTCCTGAAGCGATGTCAGAAGGTACGCGACGCGTTCACAATGAAAGGTTGAATCTCAGCCGAAGACCTTGAGCATGATGGGGAAGAACACGAATGTTCCCAGGATGCTTCCCAGACTTGTTGTGAAGAAGATCATAAATGCATGAAGGACTTTGTTCCTGAACCAGCCCTTGAAGCTTGAGATGTCATCAGAAAGGCTCTCAAAGTCCTTGACCGCAGGCTTTCTCAGTGTGGCCTCTGCAATTCCGGTGAAGACTCCTACACCGATAGCAGGGTTTAGAACGGCAACTGGCGCCGTGATTGCGGCAACAAGCCAGTTCAGAGGATGTGCGTTTGACAGGATGCTGAAAAGCACGGTTGATGCGGCGTTGGTTCCGGCCCAGATGAGGAAGTATCTCAGACTCTCATGGAAGCCGTTGGCTATTCCGACCCAGACGATAATCGCAACAAGGGCAATTGGGACCAGCCAGCCAATGATCTTTCCAGCCTTGGATGGCTTTGGCACCTTTGAGATCTCAGTCAGGTCCGTTGAGAGCTCTCCTTTCTCAAGGCGCTCGATTGTCTTTATGATTCCGTTGGCATGACCTGCACCGATTACAGCCACCTTCTTGTGGCCAGGGGCCTGCATGATGTTAGTGGCAAGATAGCGGTCGCGCTCGTCAATCAGGGCCTCCTTGGCGCCGGGAAGCTCCTTGGCAAGCTCGTTCATCATCTCCTGAAGCGTATCGGACTTCTTGAGCTCCTCAAGCTCCTCTGGCTTGAACTCTTCCTTGTCAAAGGCACTTGAGAGAAGTGTTCCGATGAGCTTTGCCTTGTTCCAGAGGTTGCTCTTTGCCCATGCGCGCTTGAGGGTGGTGGCGATCTCACGGTCGCAGAAAGAGTAGGGTATTCCCTTCTCCTCGGCGATGCGGCTTGCGCCTATGATCTCCTCTCCGGGAGCTGAGCCTGTCTGGTTTCCCATCTTCTTCTGGAAAGATGCCAGTGCAGTGTTCGCAAGGACCAGGAAGGTCTTGCCTTCCTTGAAGACCTTGGTCAGGTTCATGTTGGCATAGCTCTGCTCCTTGGTCTTGCTCTCGTAGCGGCCCTTGTCAAGCTCGAGGCAGATGTGGTCCGGCTGCTCCTCGTCTATTACGCGGCGAACCTCATCAACGCTGTCCTGTGACACATGAGCGGTTCCGACAAGGATGATCTCATCCCCGTTCTCAAGGAAAATCTTGTTCACTGTATCACTGACATGCTCTGATCTCACAACGGCCTCCGATTGCACTAGAAGAAATATACCCGCTAAAGAGGAAGTAATCAACAAAGTATTCAGTTTTCCGTCCATTTGATATATCTTCAATCTCATGGAAACGGAACGCATCACAGAAGGAATCAGCTACAAGCTAAGACGCAACAGGGGGCAGCGCAACCTCAGGCTTCGCATAGACCCCTCAGGTGGTGTTGTTGTTAGCGCTCCGTACCATGCCCCCAACAAAGAGATCGATGACTTTGTCAGCCGCAGCAGGAGCTGGATAGAGAAGCAGGTGGGAAAGGTGGCGGTGCACACCTACCAGACCGGTGATTTCGTGCCGTATCTCGGGGAGAAGAAGGCACTTGTGGTCATTGAGGGAAAGAAGGCCTCATATGACATTGTTGATGATAAAATCATCATAACCGCAAGAAAATGTGCCATTGAATCTGTGAAGAAAACCATCAAGCGCCTCTATGTTGAGACATTGGAGGACATCCTCTCAGAGCGTGTCACGTACTGGTGCGACCAGCTTGAGATCGACATCCCGGACTTCGGGGTCAACCGCGCGAAAGGCAAGTGGGGTGTCTGTTATCCGGCCGAGAAGCGCCTTTATCTGAGCTACATGAGCGCGACTCTTCCACCGTATCTGATTGACATGACGGTCCTTCACGAGGTCTGCCATCTGGTGTACAGCGGACATGGAAAAGCATTCTGGAACCTGATGGAGAGCCAGATGCCGGATATAGAGGAAAGAAAAAGGGACCTCAAGGAGCTTGTGAGCTCCGGCTGGTCCCTTAACATCGTCTGAATCCGAATTATCTGATAATAGACAGAAGATGCCTTATGAAATCGTAGGTTCTCTCTGATGAGCTGACTGACAGCCTCTCTTCTGTGGAGTGGATGTCGTACATCTGAGGTCCGATGGACACGCTGTCCATTCCAGGGCATCTGCTGTTTATGACACTGCACTCAAGGCCTGCATGGATGGCTGTGACAATCGCCTTGTTTCCCGTCTGCTGCTCATAAGCCTCGGCACAGAACTTTGCCAGCTTGGACTCCGGATCAGGGTTCCATGAAGGGTAGGCATCGCCTGTGGCGCACTCAATTCCAAAGCTCTCGAAGACGGTCTTGATAATGTTCACAAGATAATACTTGGCGCTGTCAATGTTGCTTCTGACGCTTACCTGGGTGTTGAGCTTTCCGTCAACAAGCCTTGCAATTGCCAGATTGTCCGATGTCTCGACAATGCCCGGTATTGCCTTGCTCATGGTGAACACCCCGTGAGGGCATGCGAACAGGGCCTTGATGACAATCAGCGAGGTCTCCTCATCAAGGGCGTACTCATATCTTACGGCACCATGGTGAGAGCACTTCTTCTCCAGTGTCAGCCCCGGCTCCTCATATTTGTTCTCTTCCCTTACAATGTTGAAGGTCTCCACGATTTTTTCCACCGCATCGTGCTTGATGTTCTCAGGCACGCAGATTGAGCAGCTTGCGGAGGAGGGGATTACGTTTCTCTTTGTTCCGCCGTCAAACCTTGCAAGCCTGAACGGGACTCCTGTCTCCTGGATTGAGAGAAGCATCCTTGAGAGCGCGCTGATGGCGTTCAGGTGCTGCTTGTGGATCTCTCCGCCACTGTGACCGCCCTTGAGGCCGGAGATTCCGATCTCAAGTGTGTCCCAGTCCTCAGGAACGGGCTCTGTCTCGTAGCTTGCGTTTCCGACAAGGTCAATTCCGCCTGCGCAGCCGATGAAGATGGTTCCCTCGTCCTCACTGTCGATGTTAATCATCTTGCGGCTCTTGACCAGACTTCCGTCCAGGCCGTAGGCGCCGTTCATGCCTGTTTCCTCGGCAAAGGTGAATACCGCCTCAAGCGGGCCGTGCTTGCTCTCAGGGTCGGTGAATATGGCCATTGCAATGGCAACGCCGATTCCGTCATCGCCACCGAGGCTTGTGCCACGTGCCTTGAGGAAATCCCCGTCCTGGTAGACCTCTATCGGGTCTGTGAGAAAGTCATGGCTGCTTCCCGGAACCTTCACGCAGACCATGTCCATGTGGGCCTGAAGCGCCACGTAGGGAACATCCTCATAACCAGGGGTTGCCCCTGTCCTTATGATTATGTTTCCGGCCTTGTCCCTGATTCCCTCGAATCCGTTCTCCCTTGCCCAGGAGAGCAGGTACTGCCTCATGCCTTCCTCGTTGCCGGATTCCCTTGGAATCGCGCATATCTGATTGAAATAATCGAACATCCTCATATGTTATTCTCCTAGTTCTTCCTGTAGACGATTTTTCCGCCGACAAAGACCTCAGTGGCGTTGAACGAGCTGTCGAACACCGCTATGTCGGCAAGCTTGCCCTTTGCTATGCTTCCGAGATCACTGAAGCCGTACACGGCAGCAGGGTTCTCCGTGGCCATCCTGACGGCCTGGGCAACGTCACCTGTCCATGAGGCAATGTTCCTCACCGCCACGTTCAGGGTAAGCGCGGATCCGCAGAGCTTTGACTCATCTTCCTCAAGGACAAATGCTCCTTTCTCGCCAAGGACCACATCATCTCCGTTGATCTTGTATCTTCCGGGACCAAGTGATGTGGGTCTGAGACTGTCAGTGATGAGCACAACACTGGAGCTGTCCTTGACCTTGATGATGTGGCACACAAGGTCCTTGTGGACATGCACCCCGTCAGAGATGACCTCGCATCTCATATGGGGGTCAAAGAGCACCGCACCGGCTACTCCCGGGTTCTTGTGATCCATCTTGGACATTGCGTTGAACATGTGTGTTGCATGCATTATCCCGAGCTGCTTTCCGTGAAGGGCCTGGTCATATGTTGCGTTGGTGTGTCCCATGAGAAGGACAATGCCCTTATCCTTGGCAGCCTGAGCTACTTTCTCAATGCCCTCAAGCTCCGGGGCCACCGTCATTGCCACGACATGACCCCCTCCGGCTTCTGTCAGCCGCTCAAAGACGTCCTTGTCCGGCAGAATCAGGGCATCGGGGTCCTGTGCTCCGCTTTTCTTCGGGCTGAGGAACGGACCCTCCATGTTGATTCCCAGGATCCTGGCTCCGGTCTCATGTCCCATTGCCCTGACAATCCCGGTTGCCTCTGTCTCCATCTTGGCCTCGCGTCCTGCGTAGAGGGTAGGAAGAAAGCCCGTAACCCCGAACCTGACAAGGGCTTCTGACATCTTCAGTGCACCGTCAGGCTCTGATGAGTCGGGCTCAAAGCCTCCGATTCCGTGGATATGTGTGTCTATCAGGCCGGGGCAGAGGAGTCTGCCCTGCACGTCTATCTCTGAATCCGCGTTGCCGTACTTGGCTCTGGCAAAATCCCTCATGTCAAAGACATCGGCAATCCTGCCCTCATTGTTGATGAAAAGGCCTGCGTTTCTCTTGATTGTCCCTGAACTGACAATGTCCGCATTGATGATTATTGTGCTCATGTTGACGCTCGCAAGCATTAGTCTATCTAGGTAACAGTACCTTGGCAAGCTCTGGCCTGCCTGCCTTTCTCAAGGCCTCAAGCACAAGAGCCCTGTTCTCTCTCTTATGAAACTGAAGAAGCGCCCTCTGGAGGTTGGCATCCCTTCCCTTAGGTATGAAGACCTTCCTGAAGTTCTCACCGGGCCTTGGATCAAGACCTGTGTAGTACATGCAGGTGGACACGGTGGCGGGGGTGGGGTAGAACTCCTGCACCTGGTCGGGGACAAAGCCCTGTTTTTTCATGTAAAGGGCAAGCTCAACGGCATTCTCAAGAGTTGATCCCGGGTGGGCGGCAATCAGGTAGGGGATGATGAACTGCTTTTTTCCCTGGCGGCGGTTCTCCTCAAAGTAGGCCTCCCTGAAACTGTCATAGACCTCTACCTGGCTTTTGCCCATGCACTGGAGCACGCTGTTGCAGATATGCTCCGGGGCAACCTTCAGCTGTCCGCTCACATGGTTTCTGACAAGCTTCTCTATGAAGAGTCTTCTGGTCTTCTCGTCTGCGCATAGCATCAGGTAGTCAAAACGGATCCCGCTTCTTATGAAGACCTTCTTGACACCTGGAACCGATGCAACGGCCTCAAGCTTTCTGATGTACTGCATGTGGGAGTCCCTGACGTTCGGACACGGGGAGGGGAACATGCACTGCCTGTGCGCACAGGGTCCCTTTGTCAGCTGCTTCTCGCAGGCAGGGCACTGGAAATTGGCAGTGGGCCCTCCAAGGTCGTTGATGTATCCCTTGAAGTCCTTGTGCTTTGTCAGGGCTCTTGCCTCCCGAACCAAGGATTCGATGCTCCTTGTCTGTATTATCCTGCCCTGGTGGTTTGTGATGGCGCAGAAGGAGCATCCGCCGTAGCAGCCCCTGTTGCTGGTGATTGAGAACTGGACCTCACTTATTGCCGGAATACCGCCGTCCTTGTCATAGACCGGGTGCCACATCCTCTTGAACGGAAGCTCGTATAATGAGTCGAATTCTTTCTCTGTCAATGGCCTGGCAGGAGGGTTCTGGACGATAATCCTTCCGTTACTTGCCTGAACAAGACATTTTTTCTCAAAGGGATTCTCATGCATCATCTGGATGTTGAAGGCTTTTGCATAGGCTTTGCGGCCTTCCTCCGTAGGGGTATTTGACACCTTGTCCCTCTGTGAGACCTCCTCGAATGACGGGAGGATTAAAGGTTCGAATGGAAGATCCGCTCCTGCCTCATATTCCTTTGCCGACAGGCTGTAGCATGTTCCCTGGATGTCGTGAAGCTGTGAGATGTCCTGCCCTGATGCAAGGCGGTCGGCGATCTCAACTGTCTGAAGCTCTCCCATGCCGTAAACCAGAAGGTCTGCCTTGGAGTCTTGCAGGATTGATTTTCGGACAAGGTCCTGCCAGTAGTCGTAATGTGCAAGTCTTCTCAGGGATGCCTCAAGTCCGCCTATGATGAGCGGGGTGTCCCCGAACGCCTGTCTTGCAAGGTTCGAGTAAACTATGGTCGGCCTGTCGGGTCTGAGCCCTGCCTTTCCTCCGGGAGAGTACTGGTCCGTGCTCCGCTTTTTCCTTGTGCTTGTGTAATGGGCCACCATTGAGTCGATGTTTCCACCGCTGATCATGCAGCAGAGGCGCGGCTTCCCCATCACCATGAGGGACTCGGGTCTTCTCCAGTCCGGCTGCGCGATAATGCCAACCCTGTAACCGTGTTTCTCAAGGAGTCTTCCGAGAAGGGCGCATGCAAAGGAAGGATGATCCACATAGGCATCGGCAGAGACAAGAAGCACATCGAGCTCCGTCCAGCCCCTTTTCTGCATGTCAGTCTTTGTGATGGGAAGGAAGAAATCCTGCATATTCTGGATTCTAACGTTTCTTTCTTCATGAAACAATCTCAGGATTTCATGAAAAAATGTTCAGAGCAATTTCTCTGTACTAAATAATTTTTATAAAAAAGTTTGACTTTTCCGTAGAATGGTGGTATGTTAAGATATCCCAATATCGGTATGATATTGGGGTTTTTTTCTTCACGGGAGCGGAAATTGAGCCACGAATCGATTCCTTCAATACATTTCTACGATCAGGACTTCGTAGACCTTTATGACAGGTCATGGGTCTGGATCGGTGAGCACTGGGCACAGGGAACGGAGCAGAACGGCTTCTCCGGCAACTATGTGGCATGTGCCGACCAGAAGACCTTCAATGCGTTCGACTCCTGCCTGTCTGCCCTCTATCTGAACTACAGCAACCAGACCTATTCCCCGTTTGACATGCTTGATTTCTTCTACGGCAAGCAGGAGGAGAGCGGTGCAATCCGGTCTGACTACAGCATTGAGGACGGAAGTCCTGTTGTGTCAGAGGAGAATCCCGAGGGCGTGACAATGCCGCTTTTCGCATATGTCGAGTATGTCTTCTACCACAAGATCGGCAACAAGAAGCGCCTTAAGGACATTGTCCCGATCCTGGAGAACTACTTCAACTGGCTCAAGACCATGTTCCAGAAGGAGAACGGACTTTTCTCAGTTCCCGTCTCTGCATGCCTGACCGGAAACACCCCGAGGGAGAGGACGGTCTATCCTGTCGACTTCAACACGATGGTGGCGCTCAACGCCCTGTATCTGTCGAACATCGGTGACATCCTCAATGACAAGGAGCTGAGCTTCCGGTACAAGAGGCTCTACTTCACTCTCAAGACAAGGATCAACAACCTGATGTGGGATCCCGAGACCCATTTCTACTATGATCTCGATGCCCAGGAGCAGAGGATTCCCCTCAAGCTCATCGGCGCATACTGGACAATGCTCACGGAGATTCCCAACGACGAGCGTGCCTCCTACATGATCGAGTATCTG
>JAEEGG010009184.1_pt1 | contig 22233 bp, 19 predicted proteins | sample 9134161 | NCBI WGS metagenome assembly JAEEGG01 (sample SAMN16246543, study PRJNA631951) | gut metagenome | biome: gut microbiome; feature: rumen; material: CR-attached | host: Bos | place: Iran: Karaj | collected 2018-10
AATTCCGTTTGGACGACAAGAACATCGAAATGGAGGCGTTGCAGCCCACATTGGTCAATATCATCAAAGCCCAGCCGCAGACCTACCTGATCCTTCTCCAGAACGATCGCGCAACGCCATACGGCGCGTTCGTGAACGCGCAGTCAATCTTCCGGGCCGCCGTTGACGAAGTCCGCGATGCTTACACGATACAACATTACGGAAAACATTATAGCAGCTACGAACTGGAAGAAGAAGGCCTTGAAATCCGCAAGGCCGTTCGGCTGAGACTCATGGAAACCGATATCAACGGGATCCAGGCTCAGATTAAGTAGCGAGGGCTAAGCCAAACTCCAGGCAGCCTTCGACCTGGGAAAAACCGTCTAGCGCTGCAACGGACACACTTGATTACCAGCCGATTACGCAAGTTGATCCCCCCGGAAATCGGAGGGATCAACTTGTATAAGTAACTGATTGACTGATGTTTCCATTGCAGCGCATAGAAACTCTATTGTCAGGAAGCGCGGGGTCTGGGGCAGAGCCCCGCGGCATCAGCCGCTAGATAAAAGCCGCCATCAGGCGGCCGCCGGAGGCCGGTACTTTGCTAAACCCAGCTCAAGAATGCACAACTCCCGGCATCAGCAAAGTACTAAGGCCGGGAGGCGCGGGGTTTGGGGCAGAGCCCCAGCAACACAAGTACGGGTGGCGAGACTCGAACTCGCACGCCTTTCGGCACCAGATCCTAAGTCTGGCTTGGCTACCAATTACAACACACCCGCGGGTTATCGGTGCAAAGATACGAATTATTTTTTGACTAGGGCGATACGGGCTGCGGCGGCGCATAGGAGCGACTGGGCGACCAGGTAGGTGGACATGATGACGAAACCGCGAAGCCCGAAATGGGCCAGGCCGAAGGTCCGCATGGCGATCAGGCCGTCGGAAATCACGAACAGGAGACCGCCGAGCGTCACCATCCACCATACGGCCGGTGAAGGGCCCTGCCCCCGGAAAAGGCCGCAGAGGCCGCAAAAAGTAATGACCAGCAGCGCAGCGCCATAGATGACCATCGGGGCCAGCAGGGCGCCTGTAATACCGATGCCCAGCACCAGCGCGACCAGCAGGGCGGCCATCACGATTATCGCAATTACCCAGGTGACGGGACGGAGTCCTTTAACGGCCCGCGCGAAAATGCTGATATAGCAGATATGTCCCAGCAGGAAACAACTGATACCCGAAACAAACCAGGCGAAACCGCTGCCCATCAGCAGGGAATCACCCGTCCAGCCGAGCATCTGCGCCAGCAGCAGCGTCCCCGCGACGCGCACATTGAACGGCCGCTGAGCCAGATAAGCGATGCCGGTCACGGCCAGCAGGGGCATCAGCGCGCCCTTGACATAGCGCTCCACCGTCACATTGTGGAGCAGGCACCCATACAGATTCACGGCGCAGGCCGCGAGGAAGAATGCGCAGGGAATGAGCCAGAGCCTTTGCGGTTTCATGGCAAACTTACAACTGCGGATGGGCCGCCATCATCGCGGAGGCCCAGGCCTTGAAATCGGACCAGCGATAGTACGGACCGCTGACCGGCGTCAGCTGGGGAAGCGTGGCCTCAACCTCGTTCTGCAGGATCTTGAAGAGGATGTCGCCCTGCCTGTTGCGGTAGAACACGAACAGGAGCGTGGCGGCCATCGGGACATTGTAGCTCTGGAACCAGTACTTGACCTCGGAGGCCTTCTCCGGCACAGTGCCGCTGCCGTTCGTGTTGATCAGGCACATAAAGGCCTCGAACACGTAGTCGTGGCCAAAGCGCAGGTCAGCCGCACGGTCGGGGTTGGCGAAAGCCGCATCGGCCTTGGCGATGATGTCTTCGAGCAAGGGGATGTTCTGGTAGCGCGCTTCCAGGTCGATGGTCCAGGAATAGTAGTTGAGCGCCTCCCAAAGGTTTGCATACTGGTCGGGCGTGATCAGGTCGTCGAAAAGCGGTTCAGGCTCGTAATTATGATAGCCTCCGATGAGGGAATACAACTGGTCGACGAAGGCCGTACGGCCGCCCGAGAACTGGGACGGGAACGAAGTATCGGTAAAGATGCGCTCCATAATCCCCTCATAATCAATGAATCGCTCGTTGAAATGAGCGAGCGGCTCGAACTTGACATCATCGGTTTTAAAAGTCCGCTTCAGGTCTCTCGGAGCACTCGTGGGCGTAGCCACCGTCAGGCCGGTATGCGTGGAACTCTGGTAGAACCGGAGCTTCGGATTCTTATCCTTCAGGCTCAGGCAGAAGGAACTCATGCTGACAATGCTGCGCGGAGCGGTCGATACGATGGCGTCGATCTCGCGGGATTTGCGGAACACTTCAGGGAACTGATCGTACACCCAGGCGGCGATCCGCTTGTGCTGCTCCCAGCCCAGCGGGGTCAGGTCGCCCGTATTGATGAGCGGAATCGGATAGAAGGCTTCGAACTTCCCGTAGAAATCCTCGCCCCGGGGCGTCAGCTTCCCGGCCTCGTGCGCGGCCGAGAGGACTTCGTGGAGCAGCGTATAGGTCTTGGAATCCCAGGCGTAGCGCGAGCCGTGACGGCCGTAGTGGCTGATATAAAAGGGCTTGTACCCCTTGGGGGCCGGGGTGGGCGCCGGGACCTCGAAACGGTGCGGGCCTTCCATGCCCGCCGCCTTGCGGGGATCGGCTTTCACTTGATCCAGCACGTCATATTGCTGGGCGCCGGCCACGAAACAGACAAACAGCAGCAGCGCCGATAAACCAAACTTATTCATAGAGTTTCCACGTTTCTTTTTGAAGGACAAGCAGGGCCCAGTCATCGCGTGTGCGGCGGGAGACTTCCGTAAGGCCGAGCGAAGCGGCTTTTTCGAGCAGCATCGGGATGTCGGCGGTATAGAATCCGCTGAGCAGGATGCGTCCGCCCTGGGGCTTGAGTGCCCGGACGTAAGAGACCATATCGGCCAGCAGGATATTGCGGTTGATGTTGGCCAGCACGATATCGTACTGGCCGCGGATGAGCACGGAGGCATCGCCGCACACGGTGATGAGCTTGTGCGGGACGCGGTTGCGGCGGGCGTTGGCGACGGTCGAGCGGCAGCAGCGCGGGTCGATGTCCACGGCGTGGACCGGCACGGCGGCGCCGAGTTTGGCGGCCACGATGGCGAGGATGCCGGTGCCGCAGCCCATGTCGAGTACGGCTTTGCCTTTCAGGAGCCGGCGGTCTTCCAGCAGCTGCTCGATCATCATCGTGGTGGTCTGGTGATGGCCGCTGCCAAAGCTCATCTGGGGATCGATGACAATGTTATACCGGGTCCGGGGCAGGTCTTTGTGATACGTGGCCCGGACAGTGACCTGGTCGCCCACGACGACGGGTTCGAAATCACTTTCCCAGGCAGCGTTCCAGTTCTGTTCCTTGACCAGTTCCACGGTATGGGAAAGACGGACCTCCGCGCCGTCGAAAGCGCTGAGCATCGTCTTGAGCTTCGGTTCGGAAAATAGGTCTTTCGGGATGAAGGCGTTCAGGAACGGGTCTTCGACCGTAAAGCTGTCGAAACCCAGTTCTTCGATCTCCGCCTCCACAATCTCGGCCCACGCTTCGCTGAAGGGCTCGATCCTGATATGTACGGCGATATAATCCATAATGCTAAGTTACTCATTTTTTTTATATTTGCATTAACTAAAACCGGGTTTATGAAAAAGGCGCTCCTTCTCCTCCTGACCCTGGCGCTGGCTGCTTGCGGACGTCCTGCCGCCGGGCCTGCCGATACTCCCTACCGAGAGACCAACTACGCGAAAAACGGCCCCCGCTTCAAAGTGCTGCTGCTCTACGACGATTCCGCCGAAGAGGCCCACGTCCAGTTCGATCACCAGGCCATCGCCTTTTTCAACAAACTCACGGTCGGCGAAGGGTTCATCGTCGATTCGACCCAGAATCTGGGCGCTTTCACGGCCGATCAGTTGAAAGAATACACCGCCATCATCGCGCTCAACGCCGCTCCGTCGCGCGAGGCCCGTCCGCTGTTCGAAAACTATATGGAGAACGGCGGCGGCTGGATCGGGTTCCACGCGGCCGCCTACAACGACAGCCGGACCCAATGGCCCTGGTTCCTCAAATTCCTGGGCGGCGGCGTGTTCAAGTGCAACAACTGGCCGCCGCAGCCGGCCCTGCTGGAACTGGACCGCAAGGACCACCCGGTCACCCGCAATCTTCCGGACACATATGTCTGCCCCGCCACCGAGTTCTACCAGTGGACGCCGGAACCGCGCGAGAATCCCGACATCGAAGTGCTGGTGTCGCTCTCGCCCCGCAACTTCCCGATGGGCCTGAAGGACATCGTCTACGGCGGCGACTTCCCCGTGGTCTGGACCAACCGCAACTACCGGATGATCTACATCAACATGGGCCACGGCGACGAACAGTTCTCCGACGCCGCCGAACAGCTGTTGTTCATCAACGCCCTGCAGTGGATCGTCTCGAACGATCCGAACGGAAACCCCCTCGATAAATAACGATATGCGCAAACAACTCCTTATCCTGGCGGCGGCCGCCCTTTGCCTGGCCGCCTGCACGGCCCAGGGCCCGACCCAGGAAGAACTGGGAACCAAGCACGGCGACCCGGCCGAGAAGATCCTGCTGGCCTATGTGTTCCGGATGAACGAACTGCCGGACGCCACCTACCTGACCCACATCAACTACGCCTTCGGGCACGTGAACGACACCTTCAACGGCGTCCGCCTCGACAATCCGGACGAACTGCACCGGCTGGTCAGCATCAAGCGCCAGTATCCGCACGTCAAAATCCTCCTGTCCATCGGCGGCTGGGGCAGCGGCAATTTCAGCGAAATGTGCGCCGAAGACGGACTGCGAAGCGCTTTCGCCAAGGACTGCAAGCGCGTCGTGGACGAATTCAAACTCGACGGAATCGACATCGACTGGGAGTATCCCGGCGAAGACGTGGCCCAGATCTCGGCCTCGGAAAACGACATCGACAACTATACGCTGCTGATGCGGGACATCCGGGCCGCCATCGGACCGGACAAACTGCTTACACACGCGACGGCCGGCTCCGGAAAGTTCTATGATTTCCCGGCCCTGGATCAGTACATTGACTGGACCAACGTGATGTCCTACGACCTCGGCCACGCCCCCTACCACAACGCGCCGCTCTATCCTTCCGAGCTGCTGGAACCCGGCTCGATGTCCGTCTCCGAATGCGTCCAGGCCCATCTGGACAAGGGCGTTCCGCCGGAGAAACTGGTGGTCGGACTGCCGTTCTACGGACGGGGTGCCGAAGGTTTCCCGCGTGGTGTCGACGTGACCAAAGCCCATCTGCTGCCGGGCTACACCTACCATTGGCACAGTATCTCCCAGGTGGCTTACCTGACCGACGACGCCACCGGCGAGATGGTCTTCGGCTTCGACGAAGAGAAATCCCTCCGCATCAAGGCAGAATACACCCTGGAAAACGGGTTCAAGGGCTGCATGTACTGGGCTTATAATGGCGACAATGCGGCGGGAGATCTCCGCCGCACTGTCTATCAGTCTCTGAACGGGACATTGCCCACGCCCGGCCTGAAGCGGCGGCCGTGAGCCCGTCGTTATCCGGAAAGGAAGATTAGTACGCCTTGGCGATGGCGACGAAGTCACCGGCCTTCAGGGAGGCGCCGCCGATCAGTCCGCCGTCGATGTCGGGGCAGGCGAAGAGTTCCTTCGCGTTGGAGGGCTTGCAGCTGCCGCCGTAGAGGATCGTGGTGGATTCAGCCACTTCTTCGCCGAAGTGGGCTGACAGGGTGTTGCGGATGAAACCGTGGATTTCCTGCGCCTGGGCGGCAGTGGCGGTAACACCGGTGCCGATGGCCCAGACCGGCTCGTAAGCGACCACAACGTGGGCCATCTGCTCGGCCGTGAGGGTGAAGAGCACTTCGGAAATCTGCGTGGCGACCACGTCGAAATGATTGCCTTCCTGACGCTCGGCCAGTTTCTCACCGACGCAGAAGATCACGTCGAGGCCGTTTTCGAAAGCGAGGGCCATCTTCTTGACCAGTTTGGCGGAGGTTTCACCATAATATTCGCGGCGCTCGGAGTGGCCGAGGATCGTATAGGCGCAGCCGGCGTCCTTCAGCATGGCGGCGGAAACTTCGCCCGTGAAGGCGCCTTTCGGCTCGTCGGCACAGTTCTGGGCCGAGAGCTGGATCGGGGTTCCCTCGAGCACCTGGGCCACGGAGGTCAGATGCGTGAACGGCGGCGCCACGACCAGCGTAACGTCCGCAGGCACTTCTTCGACTTTTTCCACGATACCCTTCGCCAGGGCCAGACCTTCGGCAACGGTGGTATTCATCTTCCAGTTGCCGGCGACGATTTTCTTTCTCATTATTGCAAGTGTTTAGTTGTTTTCCTGAAACTGCAAATATAGAAAATTAGTTGTATTTTTGCGGCACAAATTCGTCCGAAATGAGTTTCAGCTTCAAAGAGATCATCAGCGCGTTCATCGTGCTTTTCGCCATCATCGACATCACGGGCTCGCTGCCCATCATCATCGACCTGCGCAGCAAAGGGGCCAAGATCGGCCCGCTGAAGGTTTCGCTCATCTCATTCGCCATCCTGGTGGCCTTCCTCTTCGCGGGCGAAGGACTCCTCTCCCTCTTCGGCGTTGAGATCAACTCGTTCGCCGTGGCGGGCGCCATCATCATCTTCATCTATGGTATGGAGATGATCCTGGGCCGGGAGATCATCAACAACGACGGTCCCGCTTCCGCCGCCAACGCCGTGCCCATCATCTTCCCGCTGATCGCCGGCGCCGGCGTGCTGACCACCCTCATTTCGATGCGGGCCGAATATGCGATCCAGAACATCATCGTGGCCATCGCCCTCAACATGGTGGTGGTCTACTTCGTGCTCAAATACGTCGATTGGGTCGAGCGAGTGCTCGGCCCAACCGTCATCTATATTCTCCGTAAAATCTTCGGAATCATCCTGTTGGCCATGGCCGTCAAACTCTTCACGGCCAATCTCGCCACGATGATCTAATCGTTTTCGTATCTGGCGTACAGCTGCCGGATGGCGTTGGCCAGCCGGCGGACGCCCTCTTCGATCTTCTCGTCGGTCGCGAAGGAGAAGTTCATGCGCAGGGTGTGCTTGCCGGTTCCGTCGCAGTGGAAAGCATCGCCGGTGACGAACGCGACGTTCTCCTTGATGGCCAGGTCGAACAGTTCGCGCGAGTCATACTGCTTGGGAAGTTTCAGGAAGAGGAACAGACCGCCTTCCGGATTCGTCCATTTCACGCCTTCCGGCATATACTTTTCGAAGGCCTGGATCATCAGGTCTTTCTTGCGTTTGTAGAGGGCGCAGGTTTTCTTCAGGTTCTCGTCGTAAGCGCCGGAAGCCAGATAGCGGGCCGCGACCAGCTGGTTGAAAGCCGGGGTGCAGAGGTCGGCCGACTGCTTGGCCACGATGAGACGGTCGATGACGTTGTCGGGAGCGACCACCCAGCCGAGGCGGAAGCCCGGAACGAAGGTCTTGGAGAAGGTACCGAGCATAATAACCCGTTCGGGATCCATCGAATACATCGACGGAAGGCGTTCGCCCGCGAAACGGATGTTCTTATACGGCGTATCCTCGACGATCAGCAGATCATACTTCTTGGCCACTTCCACAGCGTATTCGCGCTCTTCGAGCGTCATCGTCTCACCCGAAGGATTCTGGAAGTCAGGGATCGAATAGAGGAACTTCGGTTTCTTGCCCGTCGCACAGAGGACGTTGCAGGCCTCATCCAGGCCGCGGTTGTGGCGCAGGCCATAAGGCTGTCCCTGATACGACCAGAATGCCTGGAGCGCGCCCAGATAGGACGGGAGTCCGCAGACCACGACGTCGCCCGGATTGATGAACACGCGGGAGACCAGGTCGAGCGCCTGCTGCGAGGCCGTCGTGATCAGAATGTTCTTCACCGGAACGTCGAGTCCTTCCTCGCGTTTGTATAACTTCGAGATTTCCTGGCGGAGTGACAGGACGCCGTCGGTGGAGCCGTATTGGAGAGCTGCGCTGCCCTCCTGGTCGAGCACGTCCTGCATAATGGTTTTGAGCTGTTCCAGCGGGAAGGTTTCAGGATTGGGGAAACCGCCGGCAAAGGAGATGATCTCAGGCCGAGTCGCGACGCTGAGCAGGTCGCGGATCTGGGAGCGGCGCATGCTCAGGGCATTGTTCGAAAGCAAAGGGGTAATATCCATAATGATTTAAGAATTGTTTCAGATGTATTGCAAATATAACAAATCGAAAGAACTTTACCTAATTTTTGAGTTTTTTTCAACAAAAAAAATCGAAGTGAGTTCCTACGAAAAAAACATTATATTTGCAGGTTATGAAGAAATTATACCTGATCGACGGCCACGCGCTGGTTTTCCGGATGTATTACGCATTCCTGCGCCGGCCCATGATCAACTCGAAAGGCGAGGACACGTCCATCCTGTTCGGGTTCACCAAGTATCTGCTGGAACTCATCGCCCGGGAGAAACCCACCCATCTGGCCGTGATGTTCGATCCGCCGGGAGGCACTTTCCGGCACGATCTGTATCCGGAATACAAGGCCACCCGCAGCGCCACGCCGGAACTGGTCAAGGCAGCCCTCGAGCCGCTCTCACAGATCGTCGACGCTCTCGACATTCCGGTTCTGATGAAACCCGGATTCGAGGCGGACGACGTAATCGGCACCGTGGCCCGCGATTTCGCCGGCCGTGGCTTCGACGTATATATGGTGACCCCCGACAAGGATCTGGGACAGATCGTGGACGACCACATCTTCCAATACAAACCGGGGAAAGGAGGTGCCGACAATGAAATCCTTTCAAAAGAAGCGATCTGTGGACAATACGGTATCTCGGACCCGCACCAGATCATCGACATCCTGGCCATCTGGGGCGACGCGGCCGACAACGTGAAAGGCGTCCCGGGCGTCGGAGAGGTAGGCGCCCGCAAACTGGTGGCTGCTTACGGCAGCGTAGAAGGCATCGAAGCGCATCTCGACGAACTGCCGCCCCGCCAGCAGGCCGCCTTCCGGGAAGCCCTGCCCTACCTCGGCCTCAGCAAGACCCTGGTCACTGTCAAGACCGACGTGGACATTCCCGTGACCGAAGAGCAATTGTTGCTCGGGAATCCCGATGTGCCCCGGGTGACGGAACTCTTCAACCATTATGAATTCAATTCCCTGCGCGGCTTCATCCCGACGATGGAAACCGCACCGGAACCGCAGCACAAAAGCCTGGAATGCACGGAGACGGCCGCGGATGCGGTTATCCGTAAGGCCCGGCAGGAAGGCTGCATCGCCGTACGGCTGGCGGAACGCGTCACCCTGGCCTCCGGACACGACTATGCAACACTTCCCTTTTCCGAGGCCGTGCCGGTCCTCTCGGATGAGACCCTCGTCAAATGCGGCTTCGGACTGAAGAATACTGCCCTGAAAGGTCCGCTTTACGACATCGAACTGATGCACTATCTCCTGAACCCGGAGCGGAGCCACAAACTGGAAACCCTGTCTGCCGCCTACCTGGGTGCCGATCTGGCTGAAAGCGAGGCCGACGGACAGATGATGCTCTTTGATTTCGAGGACAAGACGGCCGGAAAGGAATGCGTGGCTGCCGGCCTGATAGCACCGCTCCTTCAGAAAGAGCTGGAAGCGCAGCACCTCTGGGACCTGTATACCCGTATCGAGATGCCCCTGATCGGCGTACTGGCCGACATGGAGGCCACCGGCGTACGCATCGATCCCCGGATCCTGGGCGACTACAGCCGCGTATTGTCGAAAGAACTCGTCCGGATCGAGCAGGAGGCACGGGACCTGGCCGGCGAACCGGCGCTCAACCTTTCCTCCCCCAAGCAACTGGGCGTCGTCCTTTACGAAAAACTGAACCTCAATCCCCGCGTCAAAAAGAGCCGCAACGACAGTTATCCGACCGACGAGGAGACTCTGTCGGAAATCGCCGACAGGCACCCGATCGTAGGCAAGATCCTGGAGTTCCGTGCCATCAAGAAACTGCTTTCCACCTATATCGATCCGCTGCCGGCCCTGATCAACCCCGCCACCGGAAAGGTGCACACCACCTTCACCCAGGCCCTGACAGCTACCGGACGCCTGAGCAGCGTCAAGCCCAATCTGCAGAATATCCCAATCCGTACGGAAAGGGGAATGAAGATCCGCGAAGCCTTCGTCCCGAGCGATCCGGACGGCTGGATCGTCTCAGCCGATTACTCGCAGATCGAACTGCGCCTGATGGCACACCTGAGCGGCGACGAGCACCTGGTCGCCGGTTTCGCCCACGGTGCCGACGTCCACAGGGCCACAGCCGCACGGATTTTCCACGTCGAACCGGAAGCCGTAACGGCCGAGGAACGGCGCAGGGCCAAAGTGGCCAATTTCGGTATCATCTACGGGATTTCCGCCTTCGGTCTTTCACAGCGCATGGGTATCTCCCGTACCGAAGCGAAGGCATTCATCGAAGAGTACTTCCGCAGCTATCCCGGCGTGAAAGAATATATGGACCGCGTGGTCGCGCAAGCCCGCGAAAAAGGCTATGTCGAGACCCTTTTCGGTCGCAAACGTTTCCTTCCTGACATCGCCAGCAAGAACGCCGTGGCCCGCGGCCTGGCCGAAAGGAACGCCATCAACGCTCCCATCCAGGGCAGTGCCGCCGACATCATCAAACTTGCGATGATCGCCGTCAGCCGCCGCCTGGCAAAGGAAGGGCTCCGAAGCAAAATGGTCCTGCAGGTCCACGACGAACTGGTGTTCGACGTCGTGCCGGACGAACGCGACCGCATCGTGGAGATTGTCAAACAGGAGATGGAGAACGTCTGCACGCTTTCCGTTCCGCTGATCACAGAATGCAACTATGGCAAAAACTGGAGAGAAGCCCACTAGGCTCGAAGATGTGGCGCTGGTGGAGATGGCCCTTCAGCGCAACCAGGGTGCTTTTTCGCTGTTGCTGGAAAAGTACCACAGTTCCCTGATGGCCCACGTCCTGAAATATGTCACGGTCATCGAGGACGCCGAGGACATCTGCCAGCGCAGTTTCGAAAAAGCCTTTATGAACATCGACCGGTTCAACGCGCAATATGCTTTTTCGACCTGGCTCTACAACATCGCGCAGAACGAGGCGATCGACCACCTGCGCCGGAGCCGTACCTCCATCAACTCCGTTCCGATCTCTTCGGAACGGGAAGCGCTCGAAGTCCTCTCCGGCAGTACGCCGGAAGAGGAGTTCATCATCGACCAGGCGGTCGGCGAACTGATTTCGGGCATCCAGGGCCTGCCGGAAAACTACCGCCAGGTAGCCGAACTCCGTTTCATCAAAGACTACGCCTACGAGGATATCGCCCGGGAGCTCGGCTTGCCGCTGGGCACTGTCAAAACGCGCATCAACCGGGCCAGGAAACTGCTTGAAAAAATCGTGGAGAATCCAGGCAATGCTTCAGCTGACTGATTGTTTTCCCGCCCTGACTGACGGACAAAAGGCCCGTTTCGCCGCGATGGAGGAGCTCTACCGCGAATGGAACGCACGCATCAACGTCATTTCGCGCAAGGATATGGACAACCTTCTGGCCCACCACATCCTTCACTCGCTGGCCATCGCCAAAGTCATCGAATTCCCTGCAGGAAGCACGGTGCTCGACGTAGGTACGGGCGGCGGATTTCCGGGCATTCCGCTCGCCGTCCTTTTCCCTGAGACCCGTTTCACGCTTTGCGATTCCATCGGCAAGAAAATCAAAGTGGCGCAAGCCGTCGCCGACGGGCTCCGGCTCGAAAACGTCACGTGCGTCAACGCGCGGGCGGAGTCCCTGCCCGGCCGCTTCGACTATGTCGTTTCGCGCGCCGTCACCGATCTGGCTACGTTCTATCCCTGGATAAAAGGCAAATTCCGCAATGCGGTTTTCTATCTCAAAGGCGGTGATCTGGACGAGGAGATCGCCCGGTGCGCCCGGCAATGCCGCATCGATCCCGCAAGATTCTATCAGGCAAAGATTTCCAACTGGTTCAGCGACCCGTGGTTCGAAGAAAAAAAGATCGTGATAATCTCGCAATAAAATTTGCAATTTACCGGAAAAGCATTACCTTTGCGTTCCCAAAATTGAAATAAAAAAACAAGCGATATGAAACGTACATTTCAACCTTCCCAGCGCAAGCGTCGCAACAAGCACGGCTTCCGCGAGAGAATGTCCACGCCCAACGGACGCCGCGTTCTTGCCGCCCGTCGTCGCCACGGCCGTAAGAAACTGACCGTCAGCTCCGAAGATCTTTGGTAAGACTCCATCGGCAAGAATTGCTGGAACTTTATGAGGCGCCCCTGCCCGAATTGCAGGCGGCGTCTTCTTTTGTGCGCAAAAACCTGAACGGCGACCGGATCTGGTACAACCGCAACTTCCATATCGAGCCGTCCAACATCTGCGCCCATCGCTGTCGCTTCTGTTCCTATCGCAGGGATGACGCCGCACAACCCGGTGCCTGGAGCATGGAAACGGAAGATATCCTGCCCTACTGCGAAGCGAAGTTCGAACCCGGAATGACCGAGATCCACATTGTGGGCAGTGTTCACCCCGGGCGTCCGTTCAGCTACTACGAAGGGATTGTCCGACAGGTGAAGAACTTCGCCCGGCAGAAGGAAACGCCCGGCCGGTCCATCTCCGTCAAGGCTTACACGGCCGTGGAAATCGACGATATGTGCCGGTACAACCGGCTGGACCTGGAGGACTGCCTGCTGCGTCTGCGTGCCGCCGGACTTGACACGATGCCCGGAGGCGGAGCAGAAATCTTCGCCCCGCACATACGGCGGCAGATCTGCCCCGACAAATGCACGGGAGAACGCTGGCTGGAAATCCACCGTGCCGCCCATACCCTCCTGGGAATCCCCACCAACTGCACGATGTTGTTCGGACACATCGAAAGCCGGGCAGACCGCATCGACCACCTGCTCGCCCTGCGTGAACTCCAGGACGAGACCGGCGGTTTCAACGCCTTCATTCCGTTGAAGTTCCGTTCGCAGGGCAATGAGCTTTCCGGCCTGGGAGAAGTCTCCCGGGAAGAAGTGCTCCGGACCTTCGCCATCGCGCGCCTGGCCCTCGACAACATTTCCCATATCAAGGCCTACTGGCCTATGCTGGGCAGGGACCTGGCATTGGAGGCGATGTCATGGGGCGCTGACGATCTCGACGGCACGCTCAACGACTCCACGAAAATCTACTCGCTGGCCGGTGCCGAGGAACAGCATCCAACGCTGAGCGTGAGGGAGTTGCAGGAAAAATCCGCGGCAGCCGGCTGGAAAGCGGTGGAAAGAGACAGTTTTTACAAGATTATTTCTTAACTTTGTCAAGTTATGGAAGTAGATCAGGATAACAAACCTACCGGACGCTGGATCGTCAGGAATATCGTGCTGGCAATCATCTTCTTTGCCGCCCTGCTCATCGTCACGCAACTGAGCCTGAAGGCCATCACCCGCCACAATCAGGTGATTACCGTTCCCGATTTCACCAATCTCTCGGTGGAGGACGCCAAGATCGTGGCCAAGCGCCACAGCATCCGCACGCAAGTCGTCGATTCCGTGTACGTCAAACGGATGGAAAAAGGGCACGTATTTTCGCAGAATCCGGCCGCGGGCAGCCAGGTCAAGAAAGACCGCTGCATCAATCTCACCATCAACGCACACCAGACCCAGATGGTCAAGATGCCCAACCTGGTGGGTTACTCGCTCCGCCAGGCCAAGACCGAGATCCTGGCCAGCGGCCTGACCGTCGGCAAGCTCTCCTATCGCGAAGACCTGGCCACCAACAACGTGCTCGACCAGTTTATTGCGGGCCGTTACGTGGCACCGGGAACCGAAGTGGAAGCTGAAAGCCCCGTCGACCTGCTACTCGGGCTTTCGCACGAAGAGAGCGAAACCTACATTCCCTATCTGATCGGATTCACGCTGCCCGTGGCACGCGACAATATCTTTGAGAACTCCCTGAACCTGGGCAACGTTTCATACGACGAAACCGTCCATAATTATCAGGATACGCTCAACGCGATGGTCTATCAGCAGAATCCCGCCTACCGCCCCGGCGCACCCGTCAAAATGGGAACCACCATCCACCTGAAACTCACTACCAGCCAGGTCAAGATCGCCGCACGATGAGCGACGAAGAAAGAGAGGAAATCCTGTCCGAGGAGGAAGAGCAGCAGGAAATGTTCGAGCATTTCCGGCTGGAGGCCGATCGCGGACAGAGTCCCCTGCGCATCGACAAATACCTGGCCGACCATCTGCAGGACACCTCCCGGCACCGGGTGCAACTGGCCATCGATGCCGAATATGTCCGCGTAAACGGGCAGGTCGTCAAGGCCAGTTACAAAGTCCGTCCGCTCGACGTCATCACGCTGGTAATGCCTTATCAGCGCCGCGGCGTGGAAATCAAGCCGGAACCGATTCCACTGGACATCGTCTATGAAGACGACGACCTGCTGGTCGTCAACAAGCCGGCCGGCCTGGTCGTACACCCGGGCCACGGGAATTACAGCGGCACGCTGGTCAACGCATTGGCATACTATCTGGGACGCACCCCGGAAGCCGGCGAGACCGATGAGCGTCTCGGCCTGCTGGTCCACCGCATCGACAAGGACACGTCGGGCCTGCTCGTCGTAGCCAAGACCGACGCCGCCCAGATCGAGCTGGCTCGCCAGTTCTTCCACCATACCATAGACAGGCGCTACTGGGCCCTGGTCTGGGGCAACATCGCCGAGGACGAAGGCACCATCGACGCGCCCATCGGACGCGATCCCAACGACCGGCTGCGCTTCCGCGTCTGCGCCGACGAAACGCTGGGCAAGCACGCCGTCACCCACTTCCGCGTGCTGGAACGCTTCGGCTACGTCACTCTGGTCGAATGTATACTGGAGACCGGCCGCACCCACCAGATCCGCGTCCATATGAACCATATCGGACATCCGCTCTTCAACGACGCACGCTACGGTGGCGACCGCATCCTCAAGGGAACGCTCTACACCAAATACAAGCAATTCATCGACAACTGCTTTGCCCTCTGTCCGCGACAGGCGCTCCACGCCAAGACACTGGGCTTCATCCATCCGGTCACAAAGAAAAAGATCTCGCTCGACAGCGAGATCCCTTCCGATATGGCGGCGCTGCTCGAAAAATGGCGGCGCTACGCCGGTTCAAACGTCCTTGAAGAGGACGACGAAATCTAGAATCGCCTTCCACCCCATCCGCCGGGACCACCGGGGCCGCGACCGGGACCACCGGGACCGCCGGGACCCCGCATACCACCGCCCCGCTGTCCGCCGAACGTTCCGAAGCGGAATGTCAGGCTCGCCATCACATAGCGGCCCAGCGTATTGTTCTGGGTATCCTGCACGTAGTTGTCGGTCGTCATCCGGTAGGTATTGCGCGACTGGTTCAGGATATCGTACACTTTAACGGCCAGGGTAAAGCGGTTCTTGAAGATTTGCTTGCTGAGTTCAGCGTTCCAGACGAGTTTCGGATCGTTGTAACCTGCGTTGTAGCCATTGTAGAACGTATAGCGGGCATCCGTGGAGATGTTGAGCACATCGGGAATCTTGGCGATGAAGCGGCCATCCACGTTGCTCGTCCAGGTCGCGGGATGATTGTTCTTGCTGATCGTATACCAGGACTGGGAATAGCGGGTACCGCCACCCACTGAAGCCTCGACAATATCGTCGCGATACACCAGGCGGAGATTCTCGCCGACCGAAAGCGTCTGGTTTCCGTTCTGCGTATAGTTGGCGATGTTCAGGTACGAACGCTCGTCGCTTCCGTCAATGTTCGAATCGCCCACCAGCGAGACGCCGGTCGAATAATTCGCGTTGGTGAAGGACATCACCGAGAACTTGCTCTTGCCGATCGGCGTATTGTACATCACGAAGGCCCGCGTGGACCAGGTGCCCTTGTCGTTGTTCATCGGCACGGTATATTGCACGCCGTTGCCATCATACCAACTTGCATTGACGATATTGTTGGTACGGTAGCTGAAGTTGAGGTTGGCATTGAACGAAGCGTAGGTCTTCATATCCGTGTTGTTGAACATCACGAACATATTGTGGGAGAACGACGGGTTCAGGCCCATGTTGCCGAGCGTCACGCGCTGCGGATTCGAGTTGTCGGGAACCGGCATCATCTGGTTGATGCTCGGCTGGCTGCTCTGACCCCGGTAATTGATGCGGAGCATCGTATAATCGCTGAAGTTGAAATCGATTCGGGCATTCGGCGACCAGTTGAGCACCTTGAGGGTAAGGGTCGTGTCGATGCCGCCCCGTCTGGTCTGGTTGATCGTAGTCTGCGGCTGCAGGCTGGCGCCCACCGTGATGTTGTATTTTTCTTCCTGCTTGCGGAAGTTGATGCCTGCATTCTGGCGGTGCACCTGGTTCGAGATGTCGCTGCTGTAGTAGTCATCCTTCACGGAATAGTTGCCGCTTCCGTCCTTGTCGTAAGTGTTCTTGACCGAGGTATTCTTGCTGTAGTTGTACGAGTAATTGGCTTCCAGATAGAAATTCTTGCCCAGCGGCTCGGTGTACGACACACGGCCGTTCGCGCTGGCGGACTTGGACTGGGTGATGTATTTCTGGTCGATGACGGTGGAATCACTCCAGTACACGGGATCGCCGTTGATATACGAATCGCCGATATAGTCGTAGGTGCGGGTCACCGACTGGTTAAAGCCCTCCATATCGCTGTTGTTGATTCCGTAACGCGCATTGACCGAGATCGTACGTCCGGGCTTGCCCAGGCGCTGGCGCCACAGGATCCGGCCGTTGGCCCGCTGGCTGTGGCTGTCGCCGAAGGAAGCGCTGCTGCCGTCGTTGACCTTGCTGATGCTCCCGTTCTCGCCCCGGTCGGTGGAGAAGGTGCTGCGGTCTTCGAAATCACCCCAGCCCAGGTTGAAGTTCGGCTCGAAGAGCAGTGAAGTGTTCTTTGAGATCTTCCAGTCGGCGCGTGCGCCGGCACGGACACCCCAGGTACTGGTGCGGGTAAAACCGTCATCGGATGTATAGAGCGTGGAACCGTCTTTCTGGAATGTCTCGCGTGCCGTCTTCTCCTCTACATAGCGTTCATTGCCGTTAAACATCGCATTACCGACGATTTCCGATTTGTTGTTCCAAGTATAACCGCCGTTGAAACCGGCCATATAGGAGCTGGAGATGCCGTTGCCTCCCCAGCCGCCGCCCATACCACCCTGGCCGCCGCGGAATCCGCCGCCGCGCATGCCGCCCATCGCACTGGCAGCCATATCGTTGAAGCCGCGGTTGTTGGTGTTGTTGGCATTGCCGATAAAAGCCAGCTGCTTGTTCTCCGTGAAATTAGCGACCATCGCAGCCGTCTGGTAACGGGGATCGTTGACGGCGCCTTTGCCCTGCAGGTCATAACCGCCGCCGCCCATCAGGTTGCCGAACCAGCCGTTCATCATACCCTTGCGGATGCCCAGGTCGAGCACCGTCTCTTCCTCACCGTCATCGATGCCGGTGAATTCGGCCTGCTCGGATTTCTTGTCCACGATGCTGACCCGCTCAATGATGTTGGCCGGCAGGTTCTTGCTCGCGATCGAGGGATCATCGAGGAAGAACTGCTTGCCATCGATCTGGATCTTGTTGATGGTCTTGCCGTTGGCCGTGATGGAACCGTCAGAGGAAACCTCCACGCCGGGAAGTTTCTTGAGCAGGTCTTCGAGCACGTCGTTGTCGGCCGATTTGATCAGCGTCACGTTATGCGTGATGGTATCTTTCTTGACCGTGATGGGGTTGCCGACATCCGACACGGTAGCACCTTTCAGGAAATTGGCCTGCACGTTCATCTGTTTCGTGCCCAAGTCCGTATCCTTATTGATGTCGATCACCTCCTCATAGTTGTCATAGCCCATCAGGATTGCGGCCACCTTGTACTTGCCGGCAGGAATGCCCTTGATCTCAGCGGCACCCTGGTCGTCGCTCTGCGTGTACTTGAACACCTCAGTCTTTCCGTCGGGGGTCAACGCAACGGTAGCATAACCGACCGGTTCCTTCGTTCCCTTGTCGACCAGTTTGATTTTCAGATTGTAATTCTGGGCTTGTGCACCGAAGGCCGCCCCCACGAGAAGCAACACGAGTAAGGCTGCCTTGCAAAAACGATATTTCATGTAAATAAGATTGTCACAAATTATTATCAACGGTCTTTAGACTCGCGCGTACGCGAAAGGTTAAAACCGGACACCCTTTTTTTCACTTATTTTTTTTCCGGGCTGACGCCGCCGCTGACCCGCCCCGGATGGGCTTCAATGAAAGATTTCCAGTTGCGGGAAGACGCTGTGTCGACCAGGGGGCTGGTGAGCTGGTAGAAATGGCACATCGCGATGGCCAGCGCATCGGAGGCGTCGAGGAACTTGGCGTCGAGCGTCGTCTTGAGCGTCTTCTCCATCAGAAGCTTGACCTGCTCCTTCGAGGCATCGCCCCGACCCGTGATAGCCATCTTGACTTTTCGCGGCGCGTACTCGAACACGGGGATCTGGCGGTGCAGGCCGGCGGCGATGGCAGCGCCCTGCGCCCGGCCCAGTTTAAGCATCGACTGGACGTTCTTCCCGTAAAAAGGCGCCTCGATGGCCAGGTCGTCGGGGGCGTAGCGGTCCATCAGGGCCCCCACCCCTTCGAAAATGCGGCTGAGTTTCAGGAAGTGGTCTTTCTCCTTGCGCAGGTCGATCACCCCCATATCCACGTAATGGACGCTTTTCTTATCTACGAGAATGACCCCGTAACCAAGGATATTGGTTCCGGGGTCGATTCCGAGGATGATCCGTTGCGCCGCCGCCATCAGATGAGGTCGAAGCCGGTGTATTTGCGCAGGACTTCCGGGACCACGATGTGGCCGTCGGCAGTCTGGTAATTTTCGATAATCGTGGCCAGGATGCGCGGGAGCGCGAGCGAGCTGCCGTTGAGCGTATGGGCGAGCTGCGTCTTACCATTGGCATCCTTATAGCGGAGCTTCAGACGGTTGGCCTGGTACGATTCGAAGTTCGACACCGAGCTGACTTCCAGCCAGCGCTGCTGCGCGGCGGAGAAGACCTCGAAGTCGTAGGTAATGGCGGAGGTGAAGCTCATGTCGCCGCCGCAGAGCCGCAAGATGCGGTATGGCAGGCCGAGGCCCTGGACAAGAGTCTCCACGTGCGCCACCATCTCGTCGAGGGCGGCGTAGGAGTTCTCGGGAAGCTCGAGGCGGACGATCTCCACCTTGTCGAACTGGTGCAGACGGTTCAGGCCGCGGACATCCTTTCCGTAGGAGCCGGCCTCGCGGCGCCAGCACGGGGTGTAAGCCGTCATCTTCACCGGGAAGTCCTCAGGCTTGAGGATCACGTCGCGATAGATGTTGGTCACGGGGACTTCGGCCGTCGGAATCATATAGAAACCGTCGAGCGGGGCGAAGTACATCTGTCCTTCTTTGTCGGGCAGCTGGCCGGTGCCGAAACCGGAGTCAGCGTTCACCATATACGGCGGCTGGTACTCCAGATAACCGGCATCGGTGTTCTTCTCGAGGAACCAGGAAATGAGCGCCCGCTGGATCTTGGCACCCTTGCCCTTATAGACCGGGAATCCGGCGCCCGTGAGTTTCACGCCCAGGTCGAAATCGATGATGTCGAGATTCTTGACCAGTTCCCAGTGCGGGAGGGCGTGCTCCGGCAGATGCGGCTCTGGGCCGCCCATTTTGACCACCAGGTTATCCTCCGCGGTACGGCCTTCCGGCACGAGTGCGCAAGGCAGGTTCGGCAGCAGCACCACCAGTTCCTGCTGTTTCTTCTCGGCCTCGGCCATTTCCGTCTCAAGGGCCTTGGACTTTTCCTTCAGCGCGGCGACGGCCTGCTTGGCCGTTTCAGCCTCGTCGCGGCGACCCTGTTTCATCAGGGCGCCGATTTCGGCGGCTTTCTGTTTCTGCTGCGCGAGGCAGGCGTCGAGTTCGGTCTGCGCCGCCCGGCGGCGGTGGTCCATATCGAGGATTTCGTATACGATCTGTTTGGCATCGAAATGCTTGACCTGCAAGCGTTCGATGACGAATTCGGGGTTCTCCCGCAAAAGTTTGAGCGTCAACATCTGGCAATTCCTTTCGTTAATCCTGCAAATATATAAAAAATCAATCTTTGTTTTTCTTAAATTTGTAGGACAAATCCAAACCGATATGAAACGAACGCTCTTCCTCTCCCTGATTGCCGTCTGCCTGCTGGCTCCGGCCATCCAGGCGTCGGCCTGCACCAACATCATCGTAACCAAAGGCGCCTCCGCCGACGGCTCCTGCATGGTCAGTTACCTGGCCGACTCCCACCAGCTCTACGGAGAGCTCTATTACTGGCCCGCCGCCAACTGGCCGGCCGGCTCGATGACCGATGTTTACGACTGGGACAGCGGCCGCTACCTGGGCCGCATCCCGCAGGTCCCGCATACTTTCCAGGTGGCCGGCAACATCAACGAACACCAGCTCATCATCGGCGAGACCACCTTCGGCGGCCGTGAAGGGCTGACAAACCCCGACGGCCTGATCGACTACGGCTCGCTGATCTACCTGACCCTCCAGCGCGCCCGGACCGCCCGCGAGGCCATCGCCACGATCGGCGACCTGCTGGCCAAATACGGCTACGCCTCCGAAGGCGAGACGTTCTCGATCGCCGACACAGAAGAAGCCTGGATCATGGAAATCATCGGCAAGGGCAAAGAGAAAGGCGCGGTCTGGGTCGCCATCCGCATCCCCGACGGAGAAATCTCGGCCCACGCCAACTGCAGCCGCATCCACCACTTTCCCCTAAATGATCCGGACAACTGCATCTACGCACCCGACGTGATCAGTTTCGCCCGGAAGATGGGCTTCTTCACCGGAAAAGATGAAGATTTCAGTTTCTGCGACGCCTATGCCCCGGCCAGCCACGACACCCTCCGCGGCTGCGAAACCCGCACCTGGTCGGCCTTCCGCATCCTCGGCGGCGAGAATTTCGACGCCGACCGCTACCTCGACTTCGCCGCCGGCGACAACCCGGCCAACAAGATGCCGCTGACCATCCGTCCCAAGAAGAAACTGACGGTGAAAGATATCGCCGACGCCCAGCGCGACCACTTCGAGGGCACGCCCTTCGACTTCTCGGAAGATGTCGGCGCCGGTGAATTCCGCCGCCCCTACCGCTGGCGCCCGATGGGCTTCGAAGTGGACGGCAAAGAATATGAATTCGAGCGTTCCGCCGGTACGCAGCAGACGGGCTTCTGGTTCGTCGCCCAGGCCCGCGGCTGGCTGCCCGACGAAATCGGCGCCCTCAACTGGTTCGGCGTCGACGACTCCGCCACCAGCGCTCTGACGCCCATCTATGTCTGCACGAAGAAGGTTCCGCAGAGCTATGCCGTCGGCAACGGCGATATGATGACCTTCAGCGAAACCTCCGCTTTCTGGCTCTTCAACCGCACCACCCACCTGGCATACCTGTTCTACGACCGCGTGGCGCCCGAACTGCGAGCGGCCATCGACTGCTTCGAGAACGAAAGCAAGACGCTGGTCGATGAGATGGACGCCAAGGCCCTCAAGATGATCCAGGCCGGCAACAAACCGCAGGCCATCGATGCCCTGACCGCCTTCTCCGTCAAACGTGCGCAGACACTGTTCGACCAGTGGAAGGAACTCGGAAACCGCATGCTGGTCAAATATATGGACGGCAACATCAAGCAGACCAACGACGACGGCAGCTTCAAGGACAACGGCAACGGCAAGCACATTCCGGCTTCACCCTTGCACCCGAAGTTCCGTGAACGCTGGCTGCGCGGCGTCGCGAACGACCTGAAGAAATAAATAAAAAAAACGGAGACCGGTCGGTCTCCGTTTTTTATACATGCTCAATTGGATTTAAGCTTCAGCCTTCGGCATCGGGACGACCGATACGTAGGACTTGTCACCCATTTTCTTCTTGAACGTGACCACGCCGTCTACGAGTGCAAAGAGCGTATGATCTTTGCCCATACCGACGTTTTCACCCGGATTGTGGACGGTTCCCCGCTGACGTACGAGGATGTTGCCGGCTTTGCAATACTGACCACCGAACAATTTGACGCCCAAACGTTTGCTTTGTGATTCACGGCCGTTCTTCGAACTACCTACACCTTTTTTGTGTGCCATAACTCGTTCTTGTTTTTAATGGTTAGTTACGCGATGCCTTCGATCTGGATTTTGGTCAGGTACTGGCGGTGTCCGTTCTTCTTCTGATAGCCCTTGCG
>JAEEGG010009185.1_pt1 | contig 22233 bp, 19 predicted proteins | sample 9134161 | NCBI WGS metagenome assembly JAEEGG01 (sample SAMN16246543, study PRJNA631951) | gut metagenome | biome: gut microbiome; feature: rumen; material: CR-attached | host: Bos | place: Iran: Karaj | collected 2018-10
ACTCCTGGCAACCTAAAAGAATTCATGGAAAAAATTGGATATGCGCAGGCTGTTGCCGATGCCTTGAATGATGCTCAAAATTTCATTATCAGTTAGAACTGTAACTATAAACAAGTGGCAAAAAAAAATTTTTTGAACATTCAAAAAAAAATTTTGCGAGAGTGAAAAAAATTTTTTTGATAGGAAAATGAGGGTATTTTTGTGATGGCACGTCTACCCTCTGACTAAATTAGATGTTAAACAGCATTCTTGATCTGACGGACGAGATTCAGATTGCGATCAATGACGGAACCATAAAGGAACTGGTCATCAATTATGATGTTGTCTGCAAGAAAATCGGTAACACGTGGTACACAAATTCGCCTTTTGCAGGAAAGTACTTTGAACTGAAGGTCAGACAGCACAGTCAGGAAGGAGATCTGCTTTTTCCTTTTGAAAATACCCATATTTTTCAGTATGCGAACTTCACCATAACCTTTGGCCAGCGCTGTCATTCCATTGCCGGTCTTTTTCTTGACTGCGCCGAACTCGAGTCGGTCAGCTGGTTTGATGCCAATCAGATAACTGACATGCATCATATGTTCTGCGGCTGCTTAAAACTGAAAAGCGTTCCTTCTCTTGATCTTCAGAAATGCAGAAATCTGTCCGGACTTTTTTCCGACTGTGTATCTCTCAGATCCGTTCCGATGCTGAATACTGCTGATGCGACTGATATGTCGGAAATGTACCTCAACTGTCAGAATGTAGTATCTTTGGGAGAGATTGATCTTACCTCTGCAGTTAATACTTCCCGAATGTTTGCCGGCTGCCGGTCACTTGAGCAGATAAGCATGAACAACTCACATCATGTGAAGTATCTCTCCGGAATTTTTCTCAATTGTGAAAATCTGAAAAAGGTTTCAGTTTTTGACATTTCTCATGTCAGTTCCACGTCTGAAATGTTCAGAGGCTGCAGAAGTCTGCAGCAGGTTCCTCTGTTTAACACTGCTGAAGCTGTGTCCATGGATTACATGTTTGCCGACTGTGAAAGCCTTACGGGAATTCCGTGTTTCAATACATCCATGACATTTAACGTTGAGGGGATGTTTCAGAACTGCCGTTCACTTACTGAAATACCGAAACTCGATACAGCAAGGATTAAGATTTTTACAAAAACCTTCGATGGATGCACAGCCTTGCGTGAAGTCAGTCTGACCGGTATGCAGGATGCGGAGAATATTCAGTTCATGTTCAGCAACTGTTCTTCTCTTGAGCGGGCTGTTTTCTACAATATACCGAAGGTTTCATATGCCGACGGGGTATTTATGAACTGTTCAGTTCTACGCCAGGCATTGTTTTTTAATGTTCCGGGTGTTGAAACCGTGTCGGCTTTATTTAAGAACTGCCGGAAGCTTACGGAAGTCAGGATCTGTAATTCAGGAAAAATCATCCTGGTGGCAGGTATGTTTTCAGGATGTTCTTCTCTCGAAGACGTTCCGTTGTTTGATACATCTGAGGTTGTGGATATCAGTGCAATGTTTGAATTCTGCCGTTCTGTCTGTCGTCTTCCTGATTTTGATTTTTCTAATGTACGGCATGTAAACGGGGCTTTTAACGGCTGTGACAGCCTTGAAAACTTTCCGCATTTCAGGGATCCTACCATGATTATTTCAGATAACACTTCCGTTAACGGTGATTATTCCGGTCCTCCTTACAAGCCCATTCTTGAGCTTAAACAACAGGAATCAGACAGCAAAAAGCTGTGATAAAGCGATCTGGTTCTGTCAGAAAAGCGGATGAAGACTGGTGTTTCTGAAAAGACATAAAGGTGAATAAGAAAGTCTTTCAATGATGCAACTTTCCTGTCATTCCCTTTTTCACTCCTTTTGGCATTTACTTACAGCCTGATGATCCAGGCATAATTTGTTAAAAGTTCAATCATACCTTATAATGTGCACGTTTTTAGCGTATGTCTGTTAAGCGATTGTAAATATTGGAACGCTACGTACTTTGTATTAGTTTGTTTCTGGTACGGTGGTTTTTTATGAAATATCCTAAGTTGGATTTCAAAATTCCGGGGATTCTTCTGTTTCTTTCCCTGGGTCTTTCAGGATGTGGAGATCCTGTTTTGGACGGATCAAGTGATGAAGCCCTGATGAAATCATATATTGAAATGAAGAAAGGACTTTCTGAAAGGAATGGTGCCGCGTTTGATCTTGCCTTTCACAAGGCTCGTGATGCTGTAAATGAAATATCGGATCCGGTCAGCAGAGATCAGATGCGTGTCAAGATTTTTTCCGGTAAGACTATTGATCAGCTGGTTGAGAATTCAAAAAACTGGGTTAGGGAGAAGGTTGAGGACATATCCAAATCCATGCAGACTTCAGCAAACTGTTACAGAAGTTATGAGAGCGGTCTTGAATTTAAGAACAAGAGAATGAAAAACAGCTCCATCGATCCTGAAAACAGAGTGGAGCTTTCATTTGACCTTTTCAACGGCTCCAATTATACAATTCCTGCTCTTCAGATTGATTTGACCATGGAGATTTTTGGTGCACCGGATTACGAAAGAAAATATGACGGTGCCAATTATGTCCGCTGCTTTACACCTGTTTCAGTGCCGGTTGGCGGTGCAGGCAGGTTTACCTGCAATATCAGATACAACATGGGACAGATTAGGTTTGATGGTCCTGTGGAGGATATGCAGGTATTTGACATGAAACTGGTGAATAATGATTCCGATCTGCAGGACGGCAAGGAGGACAAGGATTCCTTTGCAACCTGCAAGAAGGAAATGGAACAGCATCGCGCAGAACTGAAAACCTATACAAGTTATATGGAACAGCTGATGCTTTATCACCCAAAGGGTGATTAGAGTTCTGTCTTTCTGTCATGCTGACTGAGTTCAGTTCTCAGTCAGTCCAGCGTATCACACAGCATTGCCGGTGCTCTGAGTACGACTTTCTGTTGTATCCTGTCATGGTTGTCGTACAGGTTTGACTTGAGACTAAGGAGATGTCTAATCCTTTAGTCATAAGATTTACAGGGAAGTTTTATTTCTTTTACTCCAGGGCGCAGTTACCTGTCATAATAGGCAGGCATCGATGACAGCTTCAGGCATCCTCTGAACATATCCTGTGACTTTTTCAGTTTTGTGGTATCAAAGTGAGGTACCGTGGCAAGATTTGAGCATCCTTCAAACATCTCCTGCATACTGACAACGTTGCGGGTATCGAAGAACGGAACTGATGTCAGATGAAAACAGCCGTTGAACATGGATTCCATGGATGTTACGCTGACAGTGTCATAGAGGGGAACAAAGGTGAGATTCCGGCAGTTCTCGAACATTGAATTCATTGTGACAACTGATGATGTATCGAAAAACGGTGCTGTAGTCAGCTCCATGCATCCAAAGAACATGCCGTTCATATTGGTTGTATTCTCCGTATTCATTTCTCCGATTGTTTTAAGATTTCTGCATCCTCTGAACATTTCCTGCATATTTGTCACATTTTCTGTATCAAGATCGCCGACTTCCTCCAGTGCAATGCAGCCGTGAAACATATTCTGTGCATTTGTGACGCTGTTCATTTGCAGATTTTTTATCTGTTTGATTGCGGCACAGCCGTTGAACATGCTCTGCATGTTCTTGACCTGTGATGTATCCGGCAGAGCAAAGGAGGTGAGACTGTAGCAGCCGGTAAACATATCCTGCATGACTGCAGCCTTTGGAGTGACCAACCTCGGAACTTCAGTAAGCATCTGACAGCCGTGAAACATTGACTGCATGTTTATGGCGGAGGTGCAGTCAAATTTAGGAGCCCTCTTAAGCGCCGGGCAGTCTTTGAACATGTTTCTGAAATCAGTCACCTTTTCTGTGTTGAAAGAGGGGAGATCCTCAAGAGCAGTGCACTGCTGGAACATGCCGAACAGCTTTGTTACAGTCGGTCCTATGACAATTCTGAAATTTATGTGGTTGAAACCGAGTCCGAAGAACGGACTGTTTGACTGGGTCTGATTATCACCAGACTGTACCGGTTCAAGATCATAATTAAGAAACAGCACGTCAAGATCATTATTTACTATTCTGGATGTAATTTCGGAAGTAACTTCGTGTGAACCGTTAAGAATAATACTGCGGCTTGTTGGTACAATCTGTGCTGCCATAGGGATCCTTTTGTTTTACGGTGACTTTCTTAATCTGGTGAACTTTGATAAAACCTGTCTATTTTAATTCTTATCGTTGTTTGATATTAGTCACATAAATTGCTTTTTTGATGAGGATAACATTTTTTGTTGCAGCTGTTTTGTCAGTGATTCTCTCCTGATTTTTGAAATGAATTTTCTGATTCATTGGTTGCCTTGTTGCTACCTGTCTAATTTTCTGCAAAAAATCGAGCAGATTTCTGTTTTGAATACCTGTAATCATGTAAACTGATACTGGTACGGCAGTTGTGTGGCCGAGGAGATTTGATGTGGTTGATTTGAATAATACTGGCGAAGAGGCTGAATCCAAAGCGGATGATGTGGAAGTTCCTCTGACAGAGGAGGATTTGCATGAAATCAAAGTAAAGGAAGCCAAGAGACAGATCGAGATGGACCGGTATCTCATGATTGATGACGAAGCCAAAAAGTCCGGTATAACCAAGTCTGTCATTATTGTTGCAGTTACAGGTGTCATTGTGTTCCTATCGCTGTTTTTTTCGGTGCTGAGCAGTGTTGATCAGGATTGGAGCTCATCCGAGACAACAGAGAAGAACAGAAAGCTTTATCTTAACAGCCTCTACGAGAAAAATGCATCTGCAAGAAAGGATGGCAGCAGCCTGATCACCGATTTCAGATTTGATAATAATAAACTTCTTATATCTTTTGCTCTTCGGAGTGCTGAAACAGGTTTCAGCGGTGAGCTTACTCCGCTTGATGTCAAAAAAAAAGGAAAGGAATATCTGGCGCAGTCACTTTGCAGTGACGGTCTGGAAAAGATACGCCGAAATCTGGCCATAGATGAGGTTGATTACCTTTTTTATCATGACAAGGTTCTGCTCTATACGGTGAAGGCTACTGTTCATGATTGCAATGCTCTGAAATAGAAGAATTTTCAGGTTCGGTTTGTTTTCGTTTTCAATGTTCTTAAGTTATTAAACTGTTCTAATCGTTACAGGGGGTTAAGATGGATGTCAGCCTTCAGGTTCAGCAGAGTGAGGATATAGCCAACTTTGCCAGCAGAATTACCCAGAAATACCGCAATTGCATGGTTGTGGATTTGTCTGACGGTTCTTGTTACTGCTGCGGCCTCAGATCCATGGAGGACAGTTCATTCGAGGATCCGGCAGAGAAGGAAGTTTATTCGGACTGGCTGCGTATCTTTGTTGAAACTGAAATTGAACTGCCAGAGCAGTCAAGAATGCGCTGGATCCTTAGTCCTGAAAATATCAAGCAGTCTCTTAATGATCATCATTTTTTCATATCTGTGTCATATCGCAATCGAAAGCTGCCCGGAAATGAGTGCTGGCAGAAGCTGCAGATAGTATTGCTTGAAAGTGACAAACTCGGTATTCCCCAGAGGGTGATGATAGTTCAGGAAAAGATTAACGGCTCCGTGCTGATGCGGGAGCAGAGATTCTTTAAGAGCAATTTGATAGGTGTCATGCAGTTTGCCGTCAATACTGACGGTCTCAACCGCTGGAGACGCTTCTCATATCTTAATGTCAACGATGAGGCTCTGAGAATTTTTGGCTATACCCATGACGAATTTTATGAAGGCATGAGAAATCAGCAGATAGATCTGATTGCCCCGTATGATATCGCCAATTTTATTGATCTGGTATCCAGCCTCAGTGAAATAGGTGATCGCTCAGAAGTTCATCTTCATGTCATAAACAGATCCGGCTATATTGTTACAATCGGTGGAGAGGCCGAGCTGTGCATAAGTGACGACGGTCGCAGGTTTATTCAGATTATTTTCATTGATGAAAGTAAAAATGAGAGCAGTAAGACCGCTCTTGCAGATCTTAAGATGGAGCTTAAGGATTTTACCGAGGCTATTCCGTGTGCGGTTCACCGCAGTCTTATGGCCGGCAAGAGTACTACGGAATATGTAAACCGCGAGTTTACCATTCTGACGGGATATGACTGTACTGATCTCAAGATAAATTTTGACGGAGTTTTCCAGAGTATACTTGCAACTCCTGAGGATGTGAAAATATTCAATACCGGCTTCAGCAGGGCTCTTACTACAGGTAAGAGGGTGGCAGTTGATTTTTCTCTTAAACGCAGTGACGGAAGTATTGTATCGGTAAGAGACTGGCTTTATGTAACTCATGACAAGCAGGATCGTCTGTGGCTTTACGGATCGATGATAGAAAACACGGATGAGAAGAATACGGAGAAAAAGGCGGAAAACCTTCAGGAAATCGTACAGTACTACTCCGAGGGACTCGATTTTATCCAGAAAATCTCCTGTTTTGCCTTTGATTCAGCCTATGGCAGCAGTTCAATGAAATTCAGTGAGATTGTAGATTTGATATCTGTTGAATCAGATTCAACGGTCGTTGCATACGTCATTTCAGAGGACGGTAAAACCGCGTCTCCGGAGTATTCTCGCTTCAGTGAGAATGACAGGTGTGAGACACCGATTATTCTTACATGTTCAGAAATACAGAAGTGCCTTGATTCGATGAAAAATCAGCATTGCCTGATAATTCCAAACCGCATTATCATGAAATCGGTTCTCAGTCCGGATCTGTTCGAAAAGAATGTTTTCAAGAATGTGGATACAGTGCTGTTTCTTCCTTATGAATATAAAGATGGTCATCCGGCAAAGTTCCTGCTGGTCCGCAATCCAGAGTCCTGGCTTATACACCATAAGATCCCGCAGTGTGTATCTGAAAATTTATCAGTACTTCATAAAATCTTCAAATAGCCGATAATACATTCGTGCTGAATTCTGATCCTGCCGTATATCTGTTTACGGTGGAGTTAGGTGCTCTTTTACTGTCTCTCAAGTCTGCAGTCTTTCTTCAACTGAGAATATTTTTGTGTGATAAAGAGCGAAAACATGGTTTTGGATGATAATATTCATGGCAATAATTGGAAACTGAAATACAATAGACAGTAAGCACGGCAGTGATAAGGATATTTCTGCAGACTGTCAGAAAAGTTCTTTTGAGGGTAAATTGTGCTTACAGGGGTGCGAGGTCCGGTTATTTTCGGTTCAGTTGATTCTTATACGGTTGCTTGTTGGGTAATATGAGTAAGAAAGATAACGGTACAGATAAATTCGGTGTACTTGATTTGCTGCAGCTGTTCTGCTATTCATTCGTCTGTGCAGTGCTCGGGTTTGTTCTGGTTTGGGTCTTTTTCAAGATAGTTGACAGTCGGCCGGAGAATGTATGTTCTGTACTGGGGCAGAGCTTCAAAATGAACGATACATTTGACTTTTCAGGCTGCCGTCTTGAAAATGATGACTCCATTGTTCTTGTACTTGATGTGAAGAAAGGAATGGAAAGTTATTTTGAAGATGCGGATCCGGATGTCACTGAGGATGAACTTTCCTCCACACAGCTGGATTATTACTGCTCTGAATTTTTTGATCATGTCAGGATAAACAATCTTGATCTCAATATAAGGATCGGCAGGAAAACACGTCAGCAGATCCATGTGAGTCGTAATGTCTGTATGTAATACTATTGAAAAGAATGAACAGGTTTTATTTAAAAGTCTTTCTTGGTTTTCTCTTCGTATTTGTCGTTCTGTGTCTTGTCAAGATGTGGAATAATTATGAATACAGGGAAAGTGTGCAGGTCATAAAGGAGCAGGACATAAATAATCCTGAACCGGATACGAAAAGAGTGGCTGATGCCTGCGGAGTAATAAGAAGTGCATTCATAGGCAGTTCGAACAGCACCTGGAATTTTAAGGACTGCAGTGCTGTGAGCGCTGATCATATGGTCGTAACGGTCTGGAGTCCTGTTGAAGTCACTGCGGATACGAAGGTGGAGACTTATACTTCAGACAGACTTCCAGCCGCAATGTCGGTTACCATGTGCGATCTCTTTTTTCGCTCTTTTGATTTTATTCAGAAGGTGGATTTTACTGTTGCAGGTGCAGATAAGTCTAATGCGATCAAAGTGTTTAATCTTGACCGTAGCGTGTGCGGGGCTGGTTTGAACAATAAGAAGTTATAAGAAACCTGGCTTTTTTGTAGTCTTTTCATTTTGTTGATTTTTATTGCGGTGTTGCAGGTCTGAGTTTTTAATGAATGCCGTATGGAGGTTGGTTGCTGTCAGTGACTGTTGATATACTGTCGTCTCTTGTCAGTCGATAGAATATTACTTTAGAATTGTAAACAGGGAGAGTGTACGGGAATGAATTACAGATTGTCTGGAATACAGGTCGGAAATGAAGGGTTCACACTGGTAGAACTTATTGTTGTCATAGTGATCCTTGGTATTCTTTCCGTTTCTGCCATACCGAAGTTTGTAGATCTCAAATCTGATGCAAGAGCTGCAACGCTGAAGAGCATGCTGGGCAGCATCAAGGCAACCAATAACATGGTGTACGCCAAAGCTGTTTTTAATGGAGCCAATACGAATTACTCACAATATAGTCAGTCTAGTACTTCCACAAAGTGGGATCCTACCTGCGGCGCGAATAATTGTGTTGAGGTTGACGGGGTATGGGTATATTTTAAACTGGCCTACCTTGATCGCAATTCTGTTGTGTTTGCTCTGGATGGAGATATTGCCGGCAGAAAGACTGTTGTTTTAGGTAACGGGAAAAGAGTTCCTGACAGATGCGGTTCTGGAGAGACTAATCTTACTGTTGCCAATGAAGGTAACTGTGGCACTGCACGGCGCGACAGCATTAACTATGAATGCAGTAAATATAGTGCCGATGACGTGTGTACAGGATATGATTTTTGCCAGTGTCGTGAAAAGGGCGGTAATAATAAACCGGATTATGAGGTATTTATACCAAGAGGGACACCGTTTAAAAACAGTAAGTGCCACCTCAAGTATGCGACAGCTGAAGAATATACCGGCAGGGTTCCGATCTATAAACTAGAAACGAGCGGTTGTTAATGTCAGTTGGTTCTTTGAGGTATGAGTGTTACAGATCGTAATTGAAGGAATCTGAGAGATTCGGATTTATGTATGGATGGCATTCGTTCATCTGTATGAATCTGGCCAGGAGATCGATGGTTTCCTGTACATTCAGTTCTGTGAAAATCGTAAAAGAACTTTTGAACATTGCCCGTTATGGTGATTTGTGTTATACATATAGAGTCGTTATTCGGAGACGTATCGAAGTGGTCATAACGGGGCTGACTCGAAATCAGTTTGACCTCCGGGTCACGTGGGTTCGAATCCCACCGTCTCCGCCACACTTTCTTCATTGTACTCTTCCTGTTTCTGTCTTTTCTATGAAATCACCTCCTGCGTTTTGATGCTTTGCCTGTGCATATTGTGATCCTTTTCTCTTTTTTTGAAATTGAAAGCCTGTGAGCATGTTTTAGTGTGAGATAGCTTTTTATTTGTGATAATATCTAGCGAGTGGCAGTGCATAGGTTTATAACTGCTTCAGAGTACGGGTTTTGTTCCGTTTTGATATTTCTTTATATTTTTATGGAGAGAGAATTATGGGTTTGATTAAGGCGGCTTTGGGTGCAACCTTAGGAACCATGGCAGATCAGTGGAAGGAATTCTTCACATGTGATGCATTGAATAATGATACTTTGATGGCTCGAGGCAGAAAGCAGACTTCAACACGTTCATCAAACACTAACGGTCACGATAATGTAATTTCAAAAGGCTCAGGTATTGCCGTAGCAGACGGTCAGTGTGTAATTATCATTGATCAGGGCGAGGTTCGGGATGTTGTTGCCGAGCCGGGTCTCTTTACATACCAGGGCGGCGAGCCGAGCATTTTTGCAGGTGGTCTCGGTGAGGGCGTAAAAGGTCTGATTAAGACATCCTGGGAACGTTTTAAATACGGCGGAGATACCGGCAAGGATCAGAGAGTCTACTACATCAACATGAAGGAGATTCTTGATAACAAGTTTGGCACTGCAAATCCTATTCCTTTCCATATTGTTGATCAGAGAATCGGCATGGATATGGACTTTTCCGTACGCTGCAACGGTATGTACACCTTCAGAATCACTGATCCTGTAACCTTCTATACCAAGATTTGCGGTAATGTCCAGGGTGATTATGAAAAGGAAACCCTGATCAGCACAATGCGTCAGGAGTTCGTAAGTGCACTGAACGGCGGTTTCGGCAAACTGTCCAATCTTAATATCAGACCTTATGCTCTTCCTCAGCATGTGGAAGAACTTACCGAAAGCATGAACGAGGTTCTCTCCAAGAAATGGGGTGAGGCTCGCGGTATCACTGTTGCGTCTATAGCGATTAACAGCGTTACTCTTCCTGAAGAAGAGTCTCAGATGCTCAAGGAAGTTCAGAGAGCCGCTGCTCTCAGCAACCCTATGCTGGCAGGCGGATTTATGGCAGGTCAGACCGGTGCTGCAATGCAGGCTGCTGCAAGCAATCCTAACGGTGCCATGGGCGGTTTCGTTGGTATGGGTATGGCTAATGCCATGGGTGGCGCCCAGATCGGCAATCTTTTTGCAGCCGGTCAGCAGCAACAGCAGGCAGCAGGTTTCGGTGCGGCTCCTCAGCCTGCAGCCGGCGGCTGGACATGTGCCTGCGGTTCTGTGAATACTGGAAAGTTCTGTGCCAACTGCGGCAAGCCTCAGCCTGCTCCAGCCGGTGCGTGGACCTGTGAGTGCGGTACCTCCAATACCGGAAAGTTCTGCTCTAACTGCGGCAAGCCTCAGCCTGCAGCAGGATGGACATGCTCCTGCGGCACAGTGAACCAGGGTAATTTCTGCAATAATTGCGGCAGCAAGCGTCCGTAATACATTTCAGTCTGTCTAAAGTAGACTGAGTATCGATTAAAGATCCTTTCTTGGCCTGTGCTATGAAGGGATCTTTGTCGATATGGAGGCGTTGTTTTGTGTTGTACACCTCCTGTCAGAAGCTGAGGGAGATGATTTGAATTAACCGATCTTTTTTTGCAGCAGCGTGTGCTGTCGAAGAGATTTTGGTTGATTCATTTGGGAATAGAAAAGGAAAAAAATATGAGTGATACAGATCGCTACAAGTGTCCGTCCTGCGGCGGAACCATGGAGTTTAATGCCAAATCACAGAAGCTGAAATGTCCGTTCTGTGATACTGAAATGGCGCTTGAAGAGTACCAGGCCATGGCAGATCAGAAGGCTGCCAACAATGTTGATATCAAAGCAGGTGCACAGAAGCTGGAAGATCCTGAAGCGGAAGAGGGTGCAGCGGCAAAGTATGTATGTAACTCCTGTGGCGGTGAAATTACCCCTAGTTTTACATCGGCCTCAACCAAGTGTCCTTTCTGTGATGCACCTATAGTTCTTACAGATAAAATCAAGGGTCAGCAGGTACCGGATCTTATGATACCGTTTAAGCTCGACAAAAAGGATGTTCAGAATACATATATCAGTTTTGTAAATAAATGTCATTTTGTTCCGTCTGATTTCAAATCATCAGCTCATGTGGATTCCATCAAGCCTACCTATGTTCCTTTCTGGCTTTACAGCTGCACGGCTGATGCCGAACTGACCATATCCGGTGAAATTATCTCCCGCACCCGTGTCGCCAATGTGGAAAGAATCAAGCATGATGTTTATGAACTGTACCGTCATGTAAACCTGGATTTTGAAAATGTTCCGGCTGACGGTTCGAAGGATATGGATGATGCTCTTATGGATTCACTTGAGCCGTTTAAGATAGACGAGGCTCAGCCTTATAATTCGGCATATCTTTCCGGTTTCGGAGCACTGCTTTATGATGTCGGTGCCGAGGATAATACTGCCCGTGTAAGAAAACGCATGGAAAATTCCATTGTGGATACTGTTTTTGCCACCCTCAGCAATTATGAACATAAGGAGGTTAAGCAGGCTCAGTACAAATACAGCAATAACGTGATCAAGTATGCTCTGTTTCCGGTGTGGATCCAGCAGACATCCTGGAATGATAAATCATATGTTTTTGCCATGAACGGACAGACCGGCAAGTTTGTCGGCAGTGTACCTGTTGATTATACAAAGGTCGGAATCAGCTGGTTCCTTGCCACCCTGCTTACAACTGCTGTCGGTGGAGCCGTTTATCATTATGTTATAAATGGTCAGAACGCTGAAGCTTCGACAGGCGGTGATTTTCTTATGGCATTTGTTGTATGTGCGGTTGTGTGCGGTATTATTCATGCTTTCATTGTTTCCGGTAACAACAATGTGGCCGAGCAGACTGTTGCTCAGGGATATGCTGGGGAGCTGGAGCCTCATGAAAGCAGTGATGCCTTTGTTCGTACCTATACAGAGACGAGAACTCACAAGTAGTGCTGTTGTATTTTGATTTAAAATAAGCGCTTGAGGGTTTCCCTGGCGCTTTTTTAATAAAAGTCACCATGAATACAGGGATATTGAGTTCAGCAGTGGGGAATCCGGCATTTTACAGCATGTTCCGTGTTGTGGATGCCTATGGCGTTGAAAGCCGATCTTTTTAGAGATTTCTCCTGCGGAGAATATACTGATATCATTAGGTATCAGTTGCATGGCAGTGATCCGGATGGTGCGGCGTGCACGAAAAAGACGAATTTTTTGCTTTAGGATTTTTATGATTACACAGAAGGAAATGACCTCGTATTATGAGGATATAGCTCCCAGACTTACGAGTTTTCTGTTGTCCAATGGCTGCGGATATGCTCAGGCTTCAGATATTGTTCAGGAATCCTTTATCAGATTATGGAAGATGCGGGAGCAGCTCACAGAAAAGGACAGTATTTCCGGTCTGGTTTTTCGCATTGCCAAAAATCTTCGTATTGACGAGTTCAGAAAAAATCAGCGTGAAATTCTTGTTGATGAGTATGAGGATTCCACTGTTCCCACAGTGGAGGATAATCATGATACCGAGCAGGATGAAAAGTATTTGAGAGACTGCATTGAGAAGGCTCTTGCGGAGCTTCCGGAGGAACTTCGCATGTGCTATACCATGTTCAATATTGGTCAGATGTCAATAAAGGATATAAGTCTTTCGCTGAATATTTCAGAATCCCTGGTCAAGGTTAGGATCCACAGGGCGAAGGAAAAGTTAAAGGTATCACTGGCTTATCTTAAAGAAAGTCTGTAGTCTGGTACTTTTTTTGTAACCTTTACTGAGCCTGTGCGTTATCCTGATAGAAGATGTGAGGTGAACTATGAAAAACGATAATATTGAACTGGATGAACTTGATTTACTGGTAAGAAACGCCTACAGAAATGTAAAGGCTCCTCCATGTCCGGATTTCTCATCGATTAGGGATGAGCAGGTTGAAGTCAGGAAGGGTTTCTGGTCTGGTGTACTGGACAAACTTTCAAGAGCGAAGGAAGAAATCGGTAACGGTATTCGTGAACTTTCGGATGATGCTCTGGATGGTGTTTGCGCCGCCGGTGAAAAGAAGGCTGCCGAAACTGATCATTTCAAGGATGACAAGGATTTGTCTGATAAGTGATTGTCAGAACATAAATACTGGTGTTAGCAAATTAACTGCTTTTTGATTCTACGTATTAAGTGCAGGGCGTGTTTAATTCATGTATCTGCATTTTTTTATTTTCGCTTGTCTGCCGATTTTCATGATCGCTGATTTATCTGTCAGTTTCTTTCGTAACTTTCCTCTCCCGGACAGACTCGTTCTGCGTTGCAAGAATCTTTTTCAGTTCATATGCGATCCTTTCGTTTCCTTTTCCGTCAATCAGGTTCTGACCGGTTTTTCTGATTTCCTCTCCGTGCAACTGTGCATATCCAACAGCTTCTTCGAGAAGTTTCACATTGTCAAGATCCTCTGTTTTAAGAAGTCTGCCTATATTGTACTTCTTTGAGAGTTCAATTATGGCATTCTGGTTGTCGGCAATTATTACATTTACGGATGGGAGCCCGACGCACAGTCTTTCGTAGCTCATACCGCCGCAGGCTCCGATGGCAAAGTCATGCTCTCCCATAAGCTTTGGCATCTCTGTACTGTGCTTGAGCAGTCTGTATTTCAGATCTGAAGAGCTAAGAAATTCACAGATCTGATCATAATCAGGATTGGCCGCCCCGGTTACAATCGTATATTCCATTTTTTTCAAAAAGTCAGACTTTGCTATTGTTCTGACTGTCTGCAGCGTTGCATGCACGGGATCCGCCCCTCCGAAACAGATCAGACCGGTAGTGAATGTGTTTTCAGTTGCTTCTTTTCTGTATTTCATAAATGCACTGTCAGTCATGCCGTATTTGCCGCCAATTAGAAGGACTGTACCCTCGGGAACCAGCGTTTTGTAGTCATCAGGGGTGCAGTTCAGGTTTCCGTCTATCAGAATGTGTGAGTTGTGAGTTCTGTTATGCAGATCATCAATTACGACCAGCAGTCTGCAGTGGGGAATGCATTTTTTCTCAAAGACTGCATCAAGTTCATAGCAGTCTATGATCACCAGATCTGGTTTGTGTGCGGATACTATCTGTACAGCGTCGTCCAGACTGCCGACAGTTATGTGATTGTAGTCGGATATAATTACAGGCAGCATTCCGGAAAGGGCAGGGGTAATAAAGGTGATATCATTCTGTTCAAACTGAGCTGCCAACCTGCTGCATCTCATCAGATGACCGGATCCGATATGACTGTCAGCCCGGAGAATAAAAAAAATCTTAGACATGGTTAATAACCCTGTACATAAGCTCAGCTGTTTCCCAGTCCTCCACGGTGTCTATATCAACAACATGACTGCGCGGCAGCAGGTATGCCAGGGTTTCCGGACCGTTTGATTCCGGTTTTCCCGTTATTATGGAATTGTAACTGTCCCAGTAGAACTGTCCGGCATCGTGATAGGCCTCCGGAAGATCCTGACTCCGCTTAGGCATGTTTTCAGGCCAGATTGGAGTCGGGTGCTGATCTCTGATGTAGCAGCTTCTCCAGATGGGAAACGGATAACTGCACATGGTGTAGGCATGCTCCATTCCGCCTGCAGTCATCTGATCAAGACAGTTTTTTATATCTTCAGCTCTGATTAGCGGCACGGTGGCATATATGGTGCACACATAGTCGCTTCTGATACCGATGCTGTCAAGATATGCAACTTCACTTTGAGTTACCTGAAATGTCCCTGTAAAGTCGTCAGCCAGCTCCCTGGGACGCATTCTGAATATTTCTGCTCCGAAGGATTTCGCCGTATCAGCTATTTCACGATCGTCAGTTGAGACTACAATATGTTTAAAAACTCCGCTTTTCCGGGCCGCCTCTATGGCGTAGCTTATCATTGGTTTTCCGAGAAATGGTCTGATATTTTTTCTCGGGATCCTCTTTGATCCCCCGCGGGCTGGTATGATTGCTATATTGTTCATTTTAAGACTCTTACTACAACTTGAATTTACAGATTCGGGAGGCACGGACGAATCTGTGCTGTCTGTTACTCCGCCAATTTTATCTTCTATGCCGGAGAATCTGTATGAGGCAGTTATCTTTTCGGGAAATTCCTTTGCTTATCCTGTTCTGGTGATTTCTGCAGCCGGATAATGTTTTGCACTTTTCAGGCTGTGAAAAGCAGCCTGCTACTTTCGTGTTCTTCTTCTGAATGTCTTTTTACCCTTCTGATTTGAGTCTATATTTATGATTTCCCGGCATGTCGGAAAGCCGGAACAGCCCCAGAACTCACTGTTTGTTTTTGATGATTTTCTTCTTACCATCGGTTTTCCGCATTTAGGGCATATTGGAGCTTCTGCTGATTCAGCATCGATGTTTCCATCAGTCTGAGATTTTTTACTGTGTGCCGTCCCGGATGCAGGATCCTGTGCAGAGTTCTGAGTATGGTGCTGTGCTGGGTTGCAGACTGCATCGGGTGGTGCGGCATGGTAACCCTTCAGCTGGTACACCCCGTCCTGAACGTACTTCTGAATGATACTTTTTATCCATTTTTCAATGTTGAGCATAAATTCAGAAAGATCAGACTGACTGTGGGCAATCTTGTCCAGCTCCTGTTCCCATGCTGCTGTCAGACCTGCGGATTTTATGCCGGTCGGGAGAGATGGTATTACTGTTTTTGCCTTGTCGGTGGAGAGTATGTTTTTCCCCTTTCTGATCAGATAATTGTGATTGATGGCGGATTCCAGAATTGCAGCTCTGGTTGCGGGTGTTCCTATTCCTGCCGTCTCCTTAAGAATTTTCTTGAATTTCTCCTCGGTTACATATTTTGCTATATGCTCCATGGCAGCAAGCAGAGTTGCCTCTGTAAAATGAGCAGGAGGAGATGTCATTTTATCTTTAATTTCAGGAGACGTTATCTGAGCTCCGTCTCCCTCTTTGACAGGTGGAAGATTCTGCTGCGTTTCATATGACTCCCCGGACTGATCTCTGTTCTTTTCACTCTCCTCCCTAAGTAGATTAAATGACTGCAGCAGTTCCTTAAATCCAAGACTGACGGTTGTTATTCCTGATGCCGCAAATTTTTCGCCGCAGGATGTCACTTCAACAGTTGTCCTGTCATAAACAGCATCATCAAGAAACTGGATCACGTAAAAGCACATAACGGCTTTGTAGATGTTCTGCTCTTCCTTTGACAGATCGGCCATGTTAACCGGTTTTGTGGTTGGTATTATGGCATGGTGAGCCTCGACCTTTGACGTGTTGAAGCATTTCGGTTTTCCGGATGCGGTTTGGATACCTGCCAGGAACGGCTGCAGTGACGGTTCCGAGGTGCCTATGGCGTTAAAAACTGCCGGAACATCCGAAAACTGACTTTCAGGAAGATAGCGTGAATCTGTTCTCGGATATGTTGTTGCCTTGTGGGTCTCATACAGACTTTGTGCAATACTGAGAGTCTTTTGTGCGGTATATCCCCAGTGCTTTGATGCGTACTGCTGAAGAGAAGTCAGATCAAAGGGCAGGGGAGCGGATTCTTTTTGTCTCTTTGTTTCCGCCTTTGTTATTGTTCCAGGCTGATTGTTAACCCTGGCTGCTGTTTCTGCCGCCTGTTCCCGTTTAAGGCATCGACCTGCGTCATCTGAATATTCATCAGGAACTATCCATTTTGCCTTGAAAGCTCCTCTCTCCGTGCATGCGGTGATCCAGAGTTCATAATACGGGACCGGCACAAAGTTCTCGATTTCCAGATCTCTGTTCACCACCAGGGTGACGGTAGGTGTAATTACTCTTCCTATCTGGATTGGCTCCGGAAAACCCATACGTCTTCCGAGAACGGAAAACAGTCTGCTCAGATTCATTCCCACCAGCCAGTCCGCCCGTGAACGACCGAGGGCAGACTGGTACAGCGGCTCTGTTTCTGTGCCGTTTTTGATGGAGTTCAGAGCCCGTCTGATGCTTACATCGTCAAGAGCCGTGAGGCATACCCGGAAAATTTGGCCGGAATATCTGAATCGTTCAAGCAGGGATCGGGCGATGGCCTCGCCTTCACGATCATAGTCGGTGGCTATGAATATGGCTGAGGCATTTTTTACCAGATCTCTTATCACCTTGTACTGATCAGATGCTGATTTTTTTACGTTGTATGCGAATTTTTCCGGGACGATTGGCAAATCGTCCAGATTCCATTTTTTGTAGCGGGGATCGTATTCGGACGGCTCCTTCAGTTCGAGAAGGTGACCTACACACCAGGTTACTGTGTTTTCTCCTCCGGTCATGCAGCCGTTGCCTCTTGATGTGCATCCGATTATTCGAGCCAGATCTCTTCCCTGACTTGGTTTTTCGCATATGTATAGATTCATGAGGTTCCTCCTGTGCTGTATTGTATCAGCAGAACGGTCCTGCTGAAGGTGTAAAAATGTCCCGGGAGTACAATTTGAGATACAGGTGAAAAAACGAAAGATCAGTATGTTTCAGACCGCAGGATTAAAACGGCAGAATTGCGGCAGTGGTATCTGAAAGCGGGAGAAACGGGGGCGTCATTTTGGATGATCTGTTTTTCTCTCTGAAAGCTTCTGTACAGTTAATCTGAGCAGACGATCATATTCATCTCTGTTTTCCGGGGTGATGCTGTTCTGCAGGTTTTCAAGCCAGACATATGCGGACTCATAATCATCCTTTCCCGCATAGTATCTGGCGAGTTCCAGACAGGCATCGTTGACGCACCCGTTTTCAGCGGCGGCGGACAGATGCTTCACGCCGTTCTCCTCGTCTCTGAATCCGAAAGCACCGCTGAACAGCCCTCTGCCGAGTTCCAGTTCTGCATCCGCGTTCCCCTCTCTGGCACTTGCCGAAAGTAAGTTATGGGCCGCTTTGGGATCAGTATCTCCTGCATAACCGTTAAGATATATCATGCCGAGCCAGTACATGCCGCTGCTGTTGCCTTCTGCTGTCAGCTGTTTTGCATATTTAAGAGCCAGTTCCGGATTTTTCCTGATATCCCGGGATCCCTTAAGCAGGTATGGTATGCATCTCAGCATTCCGTCCTGACTGCCGTGCTCTGCCGCAACGGTATACCATCTCATCATTTCCCGCTGATTCTGATTTCGGTAAAGATCACCAATGGCTGTCATGGCATCTGTATTGCCCTGTGCCGCGGCCTTGTGATACCACTTGGCTGCCAGATCTATATTTGGACTGCCTGAGTACTGATATATTCTTCCCAGTGCATACTGTGCCCTGGACTCCCCCAGTTTGGCCGCCATGGTGTAGTATTCCTTTGATTTGTTTTCATCCTGCTCTGTTCCCTGACCGTATTCATACATCTGAGCCAGGTAATACAGACCTTCCGGACTTTTCTGTTCAGCAGCTCTGCTGATCCACTGGAATGCAAGGGCATAATCAACGGGAACATCCTGACCGATGGAATAGGCTCTGCCCAGAGACAGCATTGCTCCTGTCACATTGTTGCGTGCTGCCGTCTGATAATAATCCATAGCCAGAGGCACATTCCTGGGCACTCCCCAGCCGTTGATGTAAAGCAGAGCAAGATTTGTAAGTCCGTCGAAGTTATGATGTTCGATACCTGAAATTCTGCACCAGGTAAAAGCACGATCATAGTCAGGTTCTATATTTGTTCCGAACAGATATATGGAGCACAGTCTGAATGCGGCATCGACTCTTCGCTGCGAATTTTTGTTTGTAGCAAGCTTCGAAAGCCAGTAAATTGCTTTTTCCATATCAATCTTCTGCTTTACGCCGCCTCCGGTCAGATAGTATTCGGCAAGTTCGTACTGGGCTGAGGCAATGCCGCTTTCGCCGGCCTTTGTCAGCCACCTGATACCTTCATCCAGATTTGCCTTGGCACCGACGGAATTCAGCTGCATATAACCTACGAAATACCACACCATTGGATTGTCGTTTTTGGCTGCTTTGAGACACAGGGAGAATGTGCCGATACGATCAATGTCGGTTTTATTTTCTGCAATTATGGCAGCGGCGTTTTCTATGCACATTTCTTCATTCTGCCTGTCTTTTGCTGCTGATGCTGCATTGCATACAGGAGTCAGACATGACAGAAGAAAAAAATACAGAAAGAAAGTGTAATGAATTTTCATCAGCTTAAAATCATACGAGGGTGAATATTTTGTGAAATTATAACCCCAGTATTGATAAAAAACTCATACTGGAGCGAACATTAAAGAGTTTGGTGAAAGATGGTAGAATATATCTCGTTGCTGATTTTATCGCCGGAATATGCAATCAGAAACCAGCTTTATCCGCTGGAGATTTTTCAGGTGAAAAATCAAGTGGTTTGATTTTATGCCGATAGATTTTTATGAGAAGATGATTTCAGATTGAATTCATGTTTTGTAACCCTTTTTTATCAGTTCGTTATCTTTTTAGGTAGCTTTGCTAAAACTTCAGAATTGTTCCTTTTTTTTGAGTTTGGTGGAATCTGAGATGTTATATTGTTTGTCAGCGAAATCAAAGGGCTTTACTCTCGTGGAACTGGTGGTAACGATCGTTATCCTCGGTGTTCTTGCCGTTTCCGCAGCTCCGAAGTTTGCCGGTTTGAAATCTGATGCAACAGTTGCTTCTCTGAAGACCATGAAGGGATCCTTCAAGTCAACCAATGCAATGGTTTATGCCAAGGCGATTTTTAAAGGTGCCAACACAAAATATTCCGAACATGTTGAAGGACAGTATAACGACCCTGGCTGGGCGGAAAACTGTTCAAAGAATAACTGTATTGAGATAGACGGTGTGTGGCTCTATCTTAAAAACGCCTATCTTGATCGCAATTCCGTTGCCTTTGCAACTGATGCTGATATCAGTGGCAGAGTTACAAGGCAGGTTATATTGAATAATAAGTATATTACTATCCCTAATCGAAATGCTGATGGCTACAATACCAAATGCACTGATTCCAAAATAAAGAATAAGGTGTGTGATGATCATGACTTCTGTCAGTGCAGATACAATGATAAATCCGTGCCAATTACATTTGTGGTTGATGGTGTGAAAAAAACGAAAAATCTGCAGCTGGACGCTCAGCGTTTTATACCCCGGGGCTACGGTTACACTGGTCAGTGCTATCTGCAATATACAAGTGCCGAGTATTATACCGGTTATGCACCGATTTACATACTTGTAACTGATGACTGCTGATTACTCGTTTTTTTCTGTGATTATGCAGCTTTGTGAGTTACGGAGGTATTTTTCAGATCTTGTAAAAGAGCGGTAACTTACAATGCTTTTATACATTCTTTTCGTCAGAGGTTCGTTTTAATGTTCCGTACCATTTCTTTTCTTCTACGAATCATAACAGTATCTTTTGCACTGATTTCGTGCGGGGATGTCCTTAGTATGGATGGTGAACAGACAAAAAGTTTAAAAATACCGGAAAATTCTCATCTTGTTAATTTTCTGATGTTTCGCCAGGGGATGGCCATGGAGCCATATTACATGGTTACCACTTCGGATAATGGTGTTTTCTTCAAGATATCCAACAGAAATCCTCTTTTTCTGTCTGACTGTATCAGGAGTGAAAATATTGATGTTCCGGAGGACAGCAGACCAAATGCATATGGTGATCGGGTTTTTGACTGTGAAAAGGCAAGCCTGATCAGACTTGATGGGAATGGACTCCTGATGAAACTTGAAAAACTGATTGAAGACAGCGGAGCCATGCTGTGGGACGGATTTAACAAACGCAGGGTGTTGCTTAATGTCAGTGATTCCGGTACCAGTTATACTCTTTTCATGGAGTTTTCTGACGGCACAACTGTCAGGGTAAACGGTTATGATGCAAGACCTGAAGGATTTGAGAAACTGCTGGGAGATGTGCAGACTCTGTTTGAAAAACATGAGGATTATTCCCGCTACATGATGAAGAATTTCTTTGATTCCGAATGTACAAGCATGCATTTCTGGGTTACTGGAGATTCTGCACGGAAAACTTCATATAAACTGGAACTGATTGCAGGAAAATTTCCAAGCTGGCTGCTTGAGATTTCAGATCCTGAGGGCAGGATCCTTGAGAAGAACACTGTACTGTCAGATTCAAGGAGAAACATAACAGTTTCAGAGGTACCGTTCAGGCGTTTTCTTGGTGTTATGGCAAAACACCATGCAGAAAGATGGAACGGATATTCAAAAATCGACGGCAGTGTCGGAAAAGGATACATCTCAATTCATTTGTCCTTTGCAGACAGAAGAGAGTACAAAGTTACCGGACATATTCCGCCTGAGGGATTTGATGAATTTCTGAGAAGTTTTGTCATGGAGATGAAAAATTTCTATGACTTGGAAAAAACTGAAGAGAAAAAATAGTTCTGTTTACGAAATCTGATATGGAGAAAATTCTTTCAGGTTCCGGAAGAACACCTGGATGGTAAGGGTATTACCGGTTGGGGATGCGAAAAAATTCCGCAGCAAAGGTCGATTGGAGCATGATTTTCTGATATCCTTTACGATTGTGTCAAATGAATATAGCTTTATCTCAGGTCAGAACTCTAATGTGAGTAATACGAGATTGATAATAAAAAAGGCTCTGTTCAAGAAAAGTGTTGATTTTGCTGATTGTGATGTATATCACGTTTTAGTACAATTACTTATAATATAAATATACGTGTATCTTTTATTAACATAAATCAAAGGTTTTGACAGTGACCGAATACATAACAAGATGTTTTAATCTGCAGATTAAACAAACTGATATTGAATATCGCACGTTTGATAATCTGATGTATCTGTCCAAAAATCTTTATAATGTTTGTTTATATGTTGAGC
>JAEEGG010009188.1_pt1 | contig 22231 bp, 20 predicted proteins | sample 9134161 | NCBI WGS metagenome assembly JAEEGG01 (sample SAMN16246543, study PRJNA631951) | gut metagenome | biome: gut microbiome; feature: rumen; material: CR-attached | host: Bos | place: Iran: Karaj | collected 2018-10
TTTTTTGCAAGTTACAACATTTTTTTGACATAACCGCAAAATCTTCAACAAAAATAATAAATTTTTCTTTATGTTTTTAATAAGATGGTGTTAAAGTTGCATTTTTTATTAAAAAAAACCATTTTTTATAAAAAAAAGGCGAAAAAAGGGGTGGTCAGATTATAATAATAGTTTTTAGTATCTTAATTAAAGATATCAGGAACAAGACACGCTACAGGTCATCTATACATACAAATTTATTTAAAAAAATCAGTTGCTGATATTGGTGAAGACAAGATTAGCATTTCTGGTTGTGGAAGTCTCAACTGTAGCGGCATTGCATCTGTAAACCTCCGCCAGCTTGTTAATAACTGAAGGCAGGAAGGAGGGTTCATTGCGTTTCCCTCGGTATGGAACTGGTGCAAGGTAAGGGGCATCTGTCTCAAGTACGATTCGCGACAATGGCACACAATCCGCAAGTACTTGTGGGAGTGTCGCTTTCTTAAAGGTGACCACACCACCAATACCGAGCATAAAATTATTAAACTCGAGAACTTCCTGAGCCTGTCTGTGATCACCCGTGAAGCAGTGGAAGACCCCCTTGAGATTATCGCAATAGTGGTTGCCTAGAATTCTAATGAGGTCGTCATGTGCCTCTCGTGAGTGGATCATCAGTGGAAGGTTGTATTTCACCGCCCATTTCACCTGTGTCTCAAACACTTCCATCTGAAGATGTCTGTAGGTTGCATCCCAATAATAGTCGAGTCCCACCTCGCCTATCGCCACAAAGGGATGTGTGGTCTGAAGGCGACTTTCCATATAGTCCATAAAAGCATCGATGTCCATATCTTTTGGGTTGGCATCTTCTGGATGAAGCCCAATCATAGGATAGAGGAAACCGTGATTATCACCGCATATTTTCTCAACAACAGGCAGCGAATTTGGGTTCACATTTGGGATAAGAATTTTCTCCACACCAGCATTTTTGGCACGGTTTATAACATCTTCTCGGTCGTTGTCGAACTCTTCAGCGTCGATATGTGAATGGGTGTCAATCATAAACGGTTACGATTATGCCATTTGACATTTACGAATTATTAAGTTGTTTCAATAGTTAATCATCTTACATATTGGCATTTAGCTTACTGGTATTCATGAATCATCTTCATATTTAGTAAAAACCAAGGACAACATCATGACTGACGGTTCATGAGTTTGAGAGCAAACTGCCGGAAAGGATTTTTTTTATCGTCTGTGACATTGAGTTGGTCAAGCGCCTCCATGCCTTCAGCAAAAAGTTCGTTGATTTTCTGTTCACAAACCTGCCGTGTTCCAGATACATTATATAAATGTGTAACCGCTTTGATTTTATCTTCATTGGCGAAATCTGTCATGGCAATCCATTTCTTCAGTTCTTGGCGGTGTTTATCGCTTGCCATTTCCAAAGTTTTTATCAACATAAACGTTTTTTTATTTGCCACGATGTCACCTCCGATGTTTTTTCCAAACACTTTCGGGTCGCCATAAACATCAAGTAAATCATCCTGAAGCTGGAATGCCAGTCCGATTTTTTCCCCAAATGTGTAAAGCAAATCCGCCTGTCTGGGTTGGGCAAGTGCGAGCTGTGCACCGATTTTTAGCGAGCATGACAAAAGCAGTGATGTCTTAAGTCTTATCATATCCATATACTGCTTCTCCGACACATCGTCCATGGTTTCAAAATCCATATCAAGCTGCTGCCCTTCACAAACTCCGATTGTTGCCTCATTAAAAGTATTAACCGCCTGCTGCATAGCATCATAAAGTGCAGCAGGGTCTGCATCACAGTTAAAAAAAGCACGGTTTTCGGTCATGAGCCTATAGGAAAGGGCTAGCATTGTATCACCTGACAGAATTGCCGCATTCTCGTTCCACTTCACATGTACACATGGTTTACCTCTTCTCATCACGGCCTTATCCATCACATCATCGTGCAGGAGAGTGAAGTTGTGATAAACTTCCATGGCAATGGCATTATCTATGATTCTGAGGATATCGTCTCTAAAGAGATTATATGCCATAATCATAAGCAACGGGCGAATACGCTTTCCACCATTTGCTATGGCATATCTGACGGGTTCATATAGACGATCAACATGCTGGTTTGTCTGAATCCGCTGAAGTGCGTCGTTGATGATTTGTGTAATTTCAGGTTGTGAAAACATCAGTATTAGTAATTTTTTTTAATTAAGAATTATTTCACAGTTTTTTTTCCATGAAAACAGGAAGTTGAAATTTCATTTGGAAATAAAATATGCAAAAGGAACTCTCAGATTATCTTGAGAAATCAGATTATTCGGAGAAATCGGAATAAAAACTAAAAACTGAAAAAGGTCGCACAATAAAAATTATGCGACCTTTCTTATTTTCAAAGTAATCTTATTGCAATTTAAACATCACAGGGCAGGTGAAATAACAGTTAACAGGTTTTCCTGACTGTTTACCCGGCTTCCATTTCGGCATGCTGGATATCACTCTTACTGCCTCCTTGTCGCAGTCAGGGTCAAGAGATTTTACAACAGTAACGCCAGATACAGATCCGTCTTTTCCTACGACGAACTTAAGCACTGCACGTCCTTGAATGTTGTTTTCCTGTGCCCTCGACGGATAGCGGATATTCTTTTGCAGATACTGCATAAGTGCGTCCATACCGCCTGGGAATTCAGGCTGCACCTCAACGACCTCGAAAATTTGGTTCTCATCAACCTTCTCTTCCTCAACCACTGGTGGTGGTGGTGGTGGTGGTGGTGGAGGTGGTGGTGGCGGAGGCGGAGCAACAGTTGTTTCCACTGGAGGTCCGGGAGGTCCTGATCCCTCTACAGCAATAACCGGTCCAGGTGTAACGTTAGCGGCAGGTCCGGCAATTGACTGATGGGTATCCTCCGTCGACTCGATTTGCTTCTCTTCCTCGATTTTCTCATCGTTTTCAACGATTTCGAGGACTTCCACAACCGGCGGTATATCTGCTGGTGGTGGTGGAGCCGCAGTGATGACAGGCTGCGTGATAGGCACGATTTCCTCTTCGGTGAGTTCATAATGGACAGTTTCTACTTTTGGCGGCGGTGCTTCATAATAGAATGAGGTAAACTCAAAGAAGAAGAACAGCAACGCCAAAGCGACAATCAGTCCAATCAGGAAATTAGATCCTTTCATGTCCTCAAGGCTGGCCTTTTTCGACTTTTTGATTTCCATAGGGTTTATTTAAATAAATTATCTGTTCGCAAAAAGTAATCTTTAGTTAGAAAATATGAAAATGGCATGATTCATAATATCGAAAGCAAAAATAACACTTTTTTTTCTTACTACACTACTAAATTCATTTTTTTTTCAAAAAACATGCGTTTTTTTTCAAAATCGTGATTTTTTGGGCTGTTTACAGGTGATATAGATTTCAGTTTTTAGTTTTTTGCCCTTAGTTTACGGATGATACCGTCGGGACGGTGTCAGTTCCGGTCTGTAAGTTCTCAGAAGGAGGGATGATATGGAGGTCGCGCTGCGGAAATGGAATTTCAATATTATGTTCGTTAAGCGCATCATAGATGACCTCCTTCACTTTTGCTGTAAATGGTATTTTCTGATCAACGAGCATCCATATTTTCACATTGAGGTCGATGCTGCTCTCACCAAATTCGGAGAAAGCCACAACGGTCTCCTTCTTGGGATTGACCACAAACCGTCCGTCGGGCAATCTGCCGCTGATAGGATTTAGCGCTTCAAGAATGACATTTCTCACCTCTTTAATGTCTGAGCCGTAAGCCACTCCCACTGGCACTGGCACCAGGACATAATTATTGTTCCGGGTGAGATTTTTGAAGTTTTTATTGAAGAGCGCAGAGTTGAGAAATGCCATGACACTACCGTCAATGGTCTCAATTTGTGTGCTCTGATAGGAAATGCTCTCTACCCGCCCCTGTATGCCGTCGCATTCGATGAAATCTCCCACACGCACACGTCCGGTCATGAGTGATATACCATAGAAGAAGTTCTCAAGAAGGTCTTTCATGGCAAAACCCATACCAGTTGCAAGACCAGTCGTGACGATGGCAATACCACCGCTTGGCACTTGCAGGAGAATGAGCGCGAAGATGAAGAATCCTCCCCAGACAAGGATGGCGATGATATTCTTGACGAGCGTCTCGTTCATGCCCTCTGTTGTGCTCTTTGCCCTTCTGTACCAATGATAGTAGTATGATTTGAGGGCATAATTGATGAATTTGAAGATAAAATATACCTCTACAACCAGTGATAATTTGAAGATTGAGAGTTGCAAATATTCCTGGTCGATGAAATTATAGAGGAAGATATCCTTCATAGTTGATGACATCTCAAAAATCTTGGCAGCCCAGTTGACACTCATCATGACGGAAATCACAGTGAGCACGGGCAGTCCGGTCTTATATATGAAATCGAAAAGCCAGGTCTTGGTAAAATAGTCACCCCGCTTAAGCCCTGTAACCACCTGGTCGTGGTCGTTCTTGGCCTTTGCCAGTGCTCTCTTGAACGTCTTCTCGTCCATGGTATCAGCTTGTGAGAGAATCTCATCCTCAGTTTTGACTCCGTTCGCTCTCATTATTTTCCTGACGATATACTTGTTCTCATACATACGCAGGAGGTCATAGATACAGGTGATGGTCTGAATCGCAGCTAGCTGGAACATCCACCACATGATAATCTGCACCGCCACAAGCGTATAGCCAATCCAAGCGAAGACACATGCCACAACCATCGCCCCCATGGAAACGGATGCGTAGGCAGAGTCACTGAGTGGAAGCTCGTTCCTGTACTTCTTATGAGCTTTGTATTGCCAGTAGGTAAGAATAAGGAGAAGTAACGGATAGAAGAGGTTGATGAGGCTGTTAGGCAGAAGCACAATTCTGAAAAGGATGACGATGAACGCCATGACCAGGAAAGGCAGATAAATCTTAATTCCGGCCCGCACCTGAGAGCCTTTCAGCCTGATGATTAGTGACACAATCACGACTTCGAAAAGCCATGCCACCGTAATCATGAGGTTGACTGCCATGATAAAGAGGTTTCCCCAGAGGTAGTTTTTGATAATGGTGATGACAAGTGCGAAAATGGCGATACCGAGAGCGATAGTAATAGGCATGAATTTCAGCTTCATTTCCTCCTTGTCGATGATCTTGTGGGTGAGCTTCTCATTGAATTTCTCACTAGTCTTAGGGAAGAACTTCCTCATGAACCAAGGAATGGTTCTCATAATGAGGTTGCTAAGCAACACCGCAACAAAGATGTACAGAATCATAAAGATGCTGACTCCCAGGATCACAGGACCTCTCCATTCCGACTTCTGGTTTGGAAAAGGGCTATACTTGTCGGTGAGGTCTCTTTGCGCCATTTTGAAATAACGCGGAAAGTTGAAGAGAATTTTGAAATAATTCGTGCCTCCGTTCATGTAAATAGACTGTTGGAGAAAGGCATATCGGCTCAGTGCGTAATCATGAAGTTTCTCCACATGTTGCGACACATTCTCATAATAGCTGTTATCCCTCTCTATCAGTTTCAGGAACACAAGCAAGTTGTCTCTCAAAGTTTTAGCATATTTCACACAAAGCAGACGATCCTTCTGTTCCTCTTTGGTCAGCACAAAGGGTTCGTCCATCTGATTGCGGCTTGTAGTGTCGGATTTTGCTGCAACGGAGTTTGCCACGGGAGAGGTCTTCTTCATTGAGTCACTTCGGGTGGAGTCTAAAAATGAGCCGAAGAGCGTACTGCCCGCTTTGGTCATTGCTTCTAACATTGAATCTGCACCGAGCGAGTCTGTAAGCAGAGAGTCAATTTTTGCTATGGAATCTTTCATTACAGAATCCATCTCAAACATCTCCTCCTTATTGTTAATGCTTGGCGGCAGGGCTTCAAGAATAGAGATGAGGCTGTCGTAGCGAGCCACATCCATCTGAATCCGCGCCTTGATTCGTCCGTAAGGCACATTCGTGTTTTGAAGTTCCTTGTAGAGGTCTGTCGCCTGCTGACATGCGAACGCCACATCGAAAGTGAAATCCGATTTCTGTGAATAAAGCATAAGTCCTATCTGCTCACATCGTTTCATATAGTCGATGAGCTGGTTGTGCATCTCGAGATGCTGCGCCTTATGCCGTTCCATAATCCTCTGCAAGTCCTTTGCATCTTTTTCCAACTCATTTTTCAGCACTCCGAGAGTGCGTGAAAGATTGCTCTCCTTGAGCACGGCATAGGAAGAAGGTACCGCAATCAGGATGGAAACAAACAGAAAGATGAATTTGCGTAGTTTGTGCATATAATTAAGTAATAGTGAAGAGTGTATTTACTCAGTGTGTGATTTTGGATATTCATCAGATATATTTATTGGACATACATAAAGAAAGTCCTTACACACTAAACCTCCACAAGGCGTTTCATTGCCTTGTAGATTTTTCTTCCGAATTTTCGGATGCCTTTCACCTCTTCCTCGTTTTCGTTTTCGCTTTCAGAATCGCTGTCTATAGTAACTGGATCTTCGACATCTGTCTCGGTATATAGTTTGGATGTATCGGTTCCGGCAGCTTTATCACTCTGCTGGTCGTTCTCAATATAATTGGAGATGCTGCCCCTTAGCGCGTCACGCATGTCGATAAGGAGCCCCTTGAATCCTTTCGTCTTTCTAAAGGACTTATACTGCTGTTTCTTTTTCGCTCCCCATGCCTTTATGTTCTTACCCTGACGTTTGAGCCAGTTCCAAAAGCGGACAGATATTCTGACAATCCACTTTCCGAACAGTTTCAACGTGGTTCTGAGATGGAGAAGCCCGACAAAAAGCTTCTTAAGCAGCCATACAATGCCTTTGCCAATATAAATTAATACAATCCAGATGCCTGCCAGCAATGCCAGAAGGGCGTTCTTAAGCCCCCTGCCAATTTTTCGGAGTTTCTCCTGTGTGTTGTTATCGTTCCAGAAGTCACGTGTTTTCCGGGCGAGCCATCTGGTTGAGTCAATAAGCCATAGAAGTCCCTTGACCACCCATTTGAGGATGACCATTAATGCTTTGAGAATGAGTCGTCCGAGCGCCTTGATTCCTTTCCAGCAGAGCAGACAGAGCAGTTTGGCTATTTCACCAAGCACCGCCCAGACGGGCTTTTCGCCGCTCCCTCTGGTATTTCTTTTATCACCTATCATACCCCTTAAAGATAAAAATGGACTGAATTAATTGCAAAGGTAATGGTTTTTCGCAAAAAAACGGCTAAAAAACCGCATAAAATTAGTAACTTTGCGATAAAATAACATTTTTTCAAAAATGAAACGCATAGGTTTACTTTCTGACACACATGGTTACTGGGACGACCGTTATGAGAAATACTTCTGTGAATGTGATGAGATATGGCATGCGGGCGACATTGGAGGCAATGGCGTTGCCGACCGTCTGGCAGCCCTGAAGCCCCTCCGCGCTGTCTATGGAAATATCGACGGTCAGGACATCCGCATGCGGTTTTCGGAGAAATACCGTTTCAAGTGTGAGGAAGTGGATGTACTGATGAAGCATATCGGCGGTTATCCTGGTCATTACGACGCGTCCATAAGGGGGAGCCTGTTTACAAGACCTCCAAAACTGTTTATCAGCGGTCATTCACACATTCTGAAAGTAATGTACGACAAGACGTTGGGCTGTCTGCATATCAACCCTGGGGCAGCAGGAATTTCGGGATTTCATTTAGTGCGCACACTCGTGAGATTCACCATCGACAGCACTGAAATCAAAGATTTGGAGGTGATTGAATTGGGAGAGAAGAATTAGTGGTTTATTGTTTTTTCGTTACAGAACGTACAACAGCGCGTCTCAACAAGCCAACAATTAAACTCCAACCAGTAAACCTTAAAACCTAAACCCGATAAGATTTCCTGTCGGGTTTTCCGTTGAAAGTGCGGCGGATATTGTCAACCTGCTCATAGATGAGGGGAACTTTGTAAGATTCAAGCGTTTGGCTGATGAAGCGTGCAATTATTTTCCGGTCCATGCTCTCGCCGTCTTTCATTACGACAATCAGTTTGAGTGCCAAACCCGCCACAGGATGCTCCACCTGCACGCAAATACAGTCAGCAATCTGGGGCAACTCCATCGCCACATTCTCTACTTCAACTGGATCGACCTTTAATCCACCCACATTGATGACATCATCCATCCTGCCGACGAGATGCAGCATCCCGTCAGCATCGATTCTGCCAAGGTCTGCGGTGTAAAGCTCTCCGTCACGCAGTATCCGAGAGGTCATCTCAAAGTCGTTAGCATAGCCAGTCATGAGCGTTCTGCCCCGACAGACAATACGGCCGTCTGAGTCAATTCTCACGCCGGCATGTTTCATTGTATGGCCCATGCATCCTGCCATACAGCGTCCGTCATTGTAGTTATAAGTGGCGATGATGCCGGTCTCAGTGGAAGCATAGGTGTTGAAGAGCCGAGTATTGGGTAACAATTCACACAGTGCCTTCATATCGGCGTGGGACAGGGGTGCAGCTCCCGACTCAATGAAATCGATTCTGTCCGCCAACAAGGCAATGCGTTTTTTTGCCAACATTAGCAGCATCCTCACATTCGCAGGTACAAGGAAGGTAGCCATCTTGTCGGAAGGATAATCCATAGCCTGGAAAAACGCCTCAAGATTGCGCATACCGTCAAGAATGACAAGTGTGGATCCCTGCATCATGACAGGATATACTTTCGAAAGGGCACCAATATGATTGAGCGGTCCGCACACGACGAAGACTGTCTGGCTGGTGTAGCCATGTGACTCGACAAGGTTCTCGGCATCCGCAATGATAGTGTCATGACTGATCATCACCCCTTTGGAATTACCAGTTGTGCCTGTTGTGAAGAGGATGTCCGCAACGCCTTCGGGGGGATTGAATCGGGCAAAACGTTCGCTTAATTCGTTAAACCGCTTTTCGGGCATGCTCTTTTCCAATGGCATAGCTACAGCACCTGCGAGATGAACAGCAAAATATCCGACAAGAAAGTCAATGGTCTGTGAGGTGTGCATCACCACAACTCCACCCTGCCGCAAGCCATTTTTGCGTAATTCATCGGCTCTTTCCTGGATTTTCCGCCACAGGCAGCCATAGCTGACATACTGGCTGCCATTGACAACAGCCACCTTATCGGGCATGGTCTCAGCGTGATGCCGGATATAAGCTTCTATCATCATGATATTTTCGATTTAACCATATAAACAATACTGTCAAGATTACGCAGGTTTTTGGGTGTGGCATCCTCGACTTCAAGTGTTATGCCATATTTCTCGGAAAGTGTCATCATAATGGCTGTGACACCAAGCGAGTCAAGCTCGGCGAACAGGAAGTCGGAGTCTAGATCGACAAGGGGGAGTAACTCCTCAAGCAGGTTTCTGATTTCCTCTTTCATTATTATAGAACTTAAATATATTTACTATTTACCATTTACCATTTACTATTTACCATTTACCATTTACTATTTACCATTTACCATTTACTATTTACCATTTGCTATTTACCATTTATTTGGTTATTTGGACATTAAATTATTATTTTACAGGAATCACTGGAATTTATAGAATGATTAATTCTGTTCCGGAGGTGTCGTGATACTCTTTTATCTGTTGTTCGTCGGTCTGGGAGAAGACGAGGTTAGGAGCAACGGATTCAGCACTGTAGGTGGCAAGAGCGATGTTGTCGGAGTTGTCGTCGAACGCCAGAACCTGAATATCGGGATGAGCCAGAGCAAAGGCAAGCGGGAGATGTCCGTAACCGGAGTTGAGCATAACCATTTTTTCACAGCCATTGTATTCGTCGAACCATCTGGGATGCGTTTCCAAACGCCGCAAGTCAGCACATACGGTAGTCATGATGTCCCTGCCTTTATAACGGTAACGGTCGATGACGAGGTTTCTAACCGCTTTTGAGGAAATAAAACATTTGTGTTCAGACGATTTCGGAGAATCTGCCTCTGACGGCTTCAGAGATTCGGGTTTAGGTAACACAAGTTGAGGAGCACCTCTCATTTTATCCCACAACATCCGGACAGACAGCGGCCGCAATCTGAACTTGCCGTTTTTGCGGGTGAGCCACCTGAAGATGAGGGGCGGAATAAGATATGCCATCAACACTACGGTGAACATTCCGAGAATTGTGAGCTGAGCGAGTGATCGTAATGCCGGATGTTTTGCGATGATAAGCGTGCCGATTCCGATGAACATAATCAGAGCGGATATGATGATACTTGACTTATAGGCGGCAAGCATCTTACGCCGGTAAGCATATTCATACTGGCAGCCCTCAGTGATGAAAATCGTATAGTCGTCGCCCTGTCCGAAGATAAAAGTGGCGAGAATCACGTTCACCACATTGAACTGAATGCCCAGCAACGACATCAGTCCGAGAATCCAAATCCAGCTGACTGCCATGGGCAGGAAAGACAACAATGCAAGTTCGATGCTTCCCATTGAATACCAAAGAAACAAAAAGACAATAAGACCACATGCCCAACCGATGTAGTTGAAATTAACAGAGAGATTATTGGCGATGGTGGAATTGAGCCCTTCCACATCAAAAGCGATTACACCCTCCCCCATCTGTTCTCTTATTTGTCGCTCCAGATGCTGCACATCTTCTGGATCAACCTTCAGCTCATCCACGATTCTGCATATCGGCCGCATGCTGTCGATTAGAACATTATTGTCAAAGAGTGTACGCTGGAGGAAACCAAGACACATTGGATTCAAATCGTTTTGTTCAGATTCAAGCAACGCATAGAAATCATCGAACACACCTTCGGTAAATCCCTCTTGCTGAGCCGCTTTCTCCACCTGTTTTTTCAGCTGTCCCCCATGTGCATCCACAAACTGCCGCCACCGATCCAGCCTGTGCTTCCGCTCCTTTTCCGCACATAGAAATTCATAACAGCTGTTCCTTTCTTTCACCATGTCATGTGCATCCAGCCACTGGTTGAGTTGTTCGCTCCGCTGCATGGCTTTATCCTCATCAACATCGTAAGAAACAACATACACCGTAGTAAGCGAATCGGACTGAGCAACAAGCTGGCTGAGAGCTTTCATCTCGTCGCGCTGCTCGTCGGTCATGTAGTTGATATGACTGAGATTGGTGTCGAAACGGTTGTCAAAACAGAAAAAGAGCATGACAATGGTCAGGACTGCCACGACAACTGCAATCCATCTGCTGCGTTCTGGAGAGAAGCTTCCGATTTTTCTCAGCCAGGCTCCCTCTGCTTTTGACTGCCTCACTTTGACTATATGCGGGAGCAGAAAGAGCACAAACAAAATCGTTCCAGTCAACAGGAGAGCCGCGAACAGTCCCAAATCTCTTAAAGCCAATGACTTGAGGGGAACGAGGGCAAGGAAAGCACCTACGGTTGTGATATTGCCCACAAGGAGGGGCGTGACGATTTCCCTCAACGCTTCTTTACGGTCGGGCTGATGACGCAGGTGAGCAACATAATGCAGTGGATAGTTAACGGCAATACCGATTATCAGCGAGGAAATGCCAATGACGATAATCGACACGTCGGCATGAATCATCGAAAGCCCACCAACAGCGAAGAGCCAGCCCCATGCTACAGAAATGGCAATCAGCAGGATGTTCCGTTTGCTCCGGATCGTTCTGACCAGCAGAATCAGAATCAGCAACACAGCTAAGAAGACGGCAATCAGGCTGTCAGTCTTGATTTGGCTTGCGTTACCCACGGCAATGGCGGGACCGCCGGTGATATGAAGCTCAACCCCTTCCACAGCTGTTTCCGTCTGCCTTGCTGTCCGTGTAAGCAAGTCGATAAGCCTGCCGTTCTGATCAGTCTCGCTTGATCCAAAGGGAGATCGGATGGTGACGACAGCACGTTTCATGTCGGGGGTGAATACCCCTCCTCCATAAAGCTCATAATTAATATGCTTTGACCGGTTTTGCAGGCGGCTGATTATCGGTTCAAACAATCCAGCCGGGTCTTTTCGAATGTTCATTTCAGTCAGTCCTGACAGGGGAAGCAAGAGCTGTTGCTTCGCACGGGCGATGCTGCTGTACACATATTGTGGGTCGGCTATTTTGGTTTGGATGCTGTCGATGTCGGCATCGGTGAGAAAAAGGGGGATATACGTATAGACTGATTCCGCCACCTCTGTAAGCCGTTCCATATCCACCGCCGCCGTGATGTCTGAGGCAAGCCGGTCCTTGTCGTTTTCCTGAAGCAGTTGTTCAAAACAGTCGATTGCCTCCAACATCAAGTCGGGGTCGCTCTTTGTCGTGTCCGCCAGCTCCACCGTCACAAATATCCGGTCGGCTCCCGCTATCTTCTGATAGGTGTCCATCGCAAGCTGGTAGTCTCCCTCCACAGGCAGAAAGTCGGAGATATCCTCCTTGTAAGTCTGCCGGGTCATAAAAACGGTCAACAGCACTGTAATCAGCGAGAAAATGATGATTCCCGCTACCTTATGTGCTTTCATCAAGTCGAAAATATGGATGATGTGGTTTTTCATTTTCAGCGGTTATCAACGGGATTGGCATAGATTGCCAGGAAAATGTCGCGCAGCCGTTCCATATCGCAGGTCTCCTCATAGCGGTCGAGCATGGAAAGGCGGTAAACAAACGCATCCTTCTGCTCCCTTGTGTATCGCCCGATATATTTTGAGTTGCCATAGAGCAGGTCATGGGCAATGAAGTTATTGGGGAAGAGCGTATAAGCCTTGTTAATCCTGGAATCAATCAGTTTGGCGACAGACTGATGATATTCGTTGTTTGTCTGGCTGTCGAAAGCATCCAATTCTTGACGTTCAATCGGCTTGCAGATGTTGAAACAGACTCTTCCTTTAAACTGCAGGATGCCAGTGAGTATGCTGTTAAGATCCTCACCAGGCTTCTTGGTATATTTCCGGTTCTGCGACTCATATAGTTCCAACGCTTTGAGAATATCGCACGGCTCCCATTCGTATGCCACAACCACCGGCACAATGTTCAATTCGGAAAGGGCGTTTACCTTATCGTCTTTCCCACTCATGCAGAACATCTTGATTATACCCTGATCGGTGGCGTCACGTCCGTCCTTGGTGCGTCCGTTGCGTTGGGCTATCCAGACCGACTGCCCTTTCTCCGTGATGACATAGCGGATGTATTCGGAAAGATGCATCGAAGCCTCATAAAATTCCTTAATGCTTCCTCCCGGGCGCACCACTTTGAACATCTTGTTCGCCTTACCGATATCTATGACCACGGGGTTCATCATGAGGTTGGCTCCAAACGTGATTTCGGTGGTGTCGAAGCCGTTCTTCAGCAGGAAATACTGCAAGAGACTGGAATCGAGCATGATGTCACGGTGGTTGGAGACGAAGAGATAGTGCCGTTCCTTGTCCAACTGCTCCAGACCGTTGCAGTTGAACTGTGAGATGGACCGTTGGATAATCTGCTCGTTTACTTTGCTCATTGTATCGGTCTGAAACTCACGTGTCGTTGTAAATCCCGCCACTTTTCTGCGCACCAGCTCCAAAGGCTCGTCGGGATAGACAAACGACGCAAGCAGCGGAAACACCTCGCTCTGAGCTATGCGTTTCATGGCTGCAGGTATTTCCTTCTGATTATAAGGCCGTATGTCATCAAACTGGGAAAGGGTCATTTTTCGTGACTTTGTACATTTTGTTAGAGAATGCAAAGTTACCCAAAATTATGGAAATAGCAAAAAATCTTCTTCTTCAGTTTAGCAAATCTTTCACGACAGCAGAAAAAACGACTGAGAAATTTGAAAACATCAGAATAAACAGCTAAATTTGCACTGAAAATATAGAAAGCAACCAGAATAATCAAAAATTGTATTTCAAATAACAAGCACAAAATGGCTGAAACATTAGACTCGACTGACATTCAGATTCTCCGGACTCTTCAGAAAAACGCCAAGCTGACCACGAAAGAGCTGGCTGATGCCGTGCATCTCACCCCCACCCCTGTGTTTGAGCGGCAGAAACGGCTGGAACGTCAGGGGTATATCAAGAAATATGTGGCAGTGCTTGATCCAGAGAAGCTGGGTCAGCACCTGCTGGTGTTCTGCAAAGTGAAACTGAAACATATCAACCACGAAATAGCAGACTCGTTCACAAGCCGGATTCTCAGCATTTCGGAAGTGACTGAATGTTACAATATCTCAGGAGCCTACGATTATCTCCTGAAAGTGCGTGTGCGCGATATGAAACAATACCAGGAGTTCGTGCTGAGCAAGCTGGGCGAGATTGAATCGCTAGGGTCTATCGAAAGCACGTTCGTGATGGGTGAGCTGAAGCAGGATTATGGAATCAACGTTTAGTTTTTAGTGAACAGTTTTCACACTGGACGGTTTTACGTGTTTTTATGGATAATCCGGAAACGCCAGATACTCTGGATTACGACCTCAACACTCAACTTTATTTGGATATTCATAAAGCAAGCCCCTATAAGTCAATGGGAAAGACTTATAGGGACTTTTTTTATAGTTTAAATTACAGATTTAGTCGGAAAGACTGCAATCTGCTAAACATCATGCTTTTTCGGTTTCTTCCACGGCAACGGCCTCGACTGGTGTCGCCTCAGCCTCCTTTTTCTTTGCCAGATATTCGGGAAGGTTAAGCCCGGCGAGGTCGAACAGCTCGTTGAGCGGAGGAACAGACTTCATGAGGCCTGAGAGGAAATTGGCAGTTGACCCTTTTCCGTCGGCTGAGCTGCCCTGATCCCATACAGTGACATGGTCGATGTTGATGCCCTTGACAGCCTCCACCTGCGTCTTGACGAGCTCAGGCAGCTTCTCGAGCAAGAGGAGCATATAAGCTTTGTTGGCATCGCCACCTGCAGCCTGCACCATCTTGTCGTAACCGGCGGCCTGCTTGGTGAGCACCTCAAACAGACCCTTTGCCTCTGCCTCCATCTTCGCGAAAATGGCATCCGCCTCACCTTTGGCGCTTACACGAATCTTCTCTGCCTCAGCCTCAGCCTCGATAATACGGCGCTGCTTCTCGATTTCCTGAGGCACGAGAATATTGGCTTTCTGAGTGGCCTGTTCACGTTGGGCACGGGCTTCCTCAGCCTCACGCTCAGCGGCGTAGGCTTCCTGCTGGGCACGTGCCTCCTGCACTCTCTCCGCAGCAGTGGCCTTACGCTGTGCCTCAGCCTCTTTCTCGCGGCGGTCGGCATCGCTGACTGCTATTTCAACCTTGGCGGTGTTCTCACCCTTCACAGCGGTGGCGTTAGCCTCTGCCGTACGGATACGGGTCTCACGCATCGCCTCTGCCTTACCGATTTCTCCGACTTTATCCTGCTCAGCCACACGTACCTTAGCCTCGTTGATGGCCTTGGCGGCAGCCTCACGTCCAAGCGCCTCGATATAGCCGCTCTCGTCCTTGATGTCCGTCACATTCACGTTGATGAGCCGGAGTCCGATCTTTTTCAGCTCCACCTCCACGTTCGCGCTGATGCTCTCAAGGAACTTGTCGCGGTCGTTGTTGAGTTCCTCAATACTCATCGTGGCGATGACGAGACGCAGCTGTCCGAAGAGGATATCACGTGCGAGCTCCTGAATCTGGGCGGGTGTGAGTCCCAACAAGCGCTCTGCTGCTGCGTTCATCGACTCTGGGTCGGTGGAGATACCGACAGTGAAGCGTGAAGGCACATCCACACGGATGTTCTGCCTGGAGAGGGCATTGGTCAGGTTGGCGTCGATACTGATGGGCGTCAGCGAGAGGTAGGCATAGTCTTCGATGATAGGCCATACGAAGGCACCTCCACCATGAATACAGCGTGCAGACGACTTGTTGCTCTTGCTTCCGTAAATCACGAGAATCTTGTCGGAAGGGCAACGGCGGTAACGGTTGATGATTGACACAAAGAGGAAAATCACCACCACAACCGCTGCGATAATCAAATACATTTGTTCCATAACTATTTTAGTTTTCAGTTGTTAGTTTTTAGTTGATAGTATGTTAGATATAATGCAACTTATCGAAGGACAGCGCGGAATCATGAATCATCAGAGGGGCGTGACACGCAGAGTCTCCCCGTCGATGACCTCGGTGATTTTGACTTTCTGCCCTGTGGAGATGTCGTCGCCGTCGGTGAGCGCATCGATTTCATGGAAAGCCCCGTTAATGGAGATTTGGATTTTCCCCTTACCCTTGTTGTTGCCTGGAATCCTGAGATAGACGTTCGCCGTCTTACCCTCGCAGTTACGGATGTCGAAAGCACCGTTCGCCTCCAGCTTACGTGTCTGCTTGCGGATGTAGAAGAAAAGCCAGACGAACACTAAGCCGACCACCACACTGACAAGGACAAGGAGGATGTTGTTGCCGATGAGCTTATGGAAACTCACCCCGCTCCATCCGAATCCGACGAGGAAATTGACCAGACTGCGGATGCTGAACAGTGAAAGTCCGCCACCCGTGTCCATCGTGCTGGCATCGGTGTCGCCGAAGTCAGCCATATCAAAACCAGTATCCACATCGTGTCCGTCCATACCAATGAGCGTAAGTATCATCTGCACGACAAAAACGAGTGATGCCACGATGGCGCATCCCCAGAACATCTGCATCATGGGTTCCAGCGCCGAATACCAATTAGAAAATGATTCAAACATAAAATGATTTAAAGATTTAAATATGTAAGATGTAAGATTATTTTAAAGACGAGGCAAATGTCTTGTTTTTGGTTAGCGTGTCGTGAACCGTGTTTTACCTTGTTAACAATCCCCATTTGTGGATTCTGAATCAAAACTGTTTTATACTGCAAAGATACATAAAAAAACGGAAAAGGAACAACACTTATTTTATTTTAATTTTCAGTTTTTAGTTTTTTTATAAGTTAGGGATCAACGGAGCCTCAACTCTTCAGCAGCACAAAAGGAAGCGTCAGATTCACTATTATTACTGCTTTTACATTTATTAGACGCAAACTAATACAATTTTACTACAGACCAATGGAATCTTATTTCCTAAAAAGTTTACATAATTACATGATTATGCATGAAAGGGAAAATAAAAAGAGGCTGTTATGGAAGTTTATAAAAAAAATGATTATATTTGTGGGCTAAAACTTCATGAACATGAAAAGACTAATCTCATTGATGATGTTGCTGACGGTGTGGATGGTGGAGACAGATGCTCAGAACTACCGTCAGGAAAACGATATTTTGTACACCCAAAAGACCGACGCCTACTCACAGGAACGCCTGAAGCTCGATGTGTATTATCCTGAAGGCAAAAAAGACTGCCCGGTGGTGGTTTGGTTTCATGGCGGCGGACTGGAAGGGGGCAACAAGGAGATACCACGGCGGCTGAAAAACAAAGGTTATGTAGTGGTAGGCGTGAACTACAGGCTGCTGCCGAAAGTGCAGGTGTCGGAAACGCTCGACGACGCAGCAGAGGCTGTGGCATGGGTGTTCGGTCATACCGGAGATTATGGAGGCGACCGCAGTAAAATCGTGGTGGCTGGCCATTCCGCCGGCGGTTACCTGTCGATGCTGCTGTGCCTGAACAAGTCGCTGCTGCAGAAATACGGCATCAATGCCGACGACGTAATGCTGTATGTGCCGTTCAGCGGTCAGGCCATCACACATTACAACGTACGTAAGATGCAGGGTATTCCTCCGCTTCAGCCCACCATCGATGAATATGCCCCACTCTACTGGGTACGGAAAGACTGTCCTCCGCTGGTGCTTATCTGCGGCGACCGTGAGCTGGAGCTTTACGGCCGTTACGACGAGAATCAGTATCTGGATCGGATGATGAAACTTGTCGGGCATAAAGAAACTTATCTCTATGAACTCGACGGTCATGGACATGGTGAGATGGTGGATCCGTCGTTTCATATTCTGGACAACCATATCAAGAAAATATTGAAGGACAGATAGTTGATAATATTTCCAAGGCAACGGGACAACGAGATAACGGAAAAACGACAATGTAATTTCGTGGTAATGAGTTCTAGCCCCAAAAACAGCACTCCAAATGGACAGACGAGAATTTATCAAGCAGTCGGCACGGGCAGCCGCAGGAAGTCTGCTACTGACTACTCCCTTTGGGCGGATAGTGCCATTGGGAATAGCAGACGAGAATAATCAATCAAAAGAAAACAGAAATATGCGCGTATTATTAATCAATGGTAGCCCCCATAAAAAGGGCAACACATTCATCTCGCTCAGCGAGGCAGCCAAAACGCTGGAGCAGGATGGAATAGATACAGAGATTGTGCAAATCGGTGTTCAGGGTGTGAGAGGCTGCATCGCCTGCGGCATGTGCCACCGGCAGTCGCTGGGCAAGTGTGTGTTCGACGACGACGTGTGTAACAGCATCATTGCGAAGCTGGACAGCGCTGACGGCATCATAATCGGCTCCCCCGTCTATTACGGTCAGCCCAACGGCTCTGTGCTGTCGCTCATGCAGCGAATGTTTTATGCTGCGGGAAGCAAAGTACGCAACAAACCGGCAGCCGGTGTGTGCGTATGCCGCCGTGGTGGTGCCACCGCCGCATTCCAGACGTTAAACATGCCGTTTCAGATGATGAACATGCCCGTGGTCAGCTCACAATACTGGAATATCGTCTATGGCATGTCGGAAGGTGAGGCAGCGCTCGACCGTGAGGGTATGCAGACCATGCGGACACTGGCACACAACATGGCATGGCTGCTGAAGAAAATCCATGCAGACGGCGGTCCTGACTATCCTGAACGCGAACCGGCTCAGGGCATGAACTTCATCAGATAACAAATCAATTTTTTTATTATCGGGGATAATAAAATTAATTTTTTTGAAGACGAGAGACATCAATACCCTCGTCCATGGCAACGCGGGCATTTTTTGTCGCCCATATACTGTGTGAATCCATATCCGTCGCACTGCTTACATACCGGACGAAGATACTGGGCAGGTACCCAGCCGTTGAAAATCATCAGGTTGTCCTCCCGCATATTGTTAAACCACCATGAGCCGATCTCCACATGCAGATAACCATTTCGGCTCTGACCAAGATAAGTGATGTAGAACATACCGTCAACCCCCATTCCGATATTCAATCCAGCTTCTTTTTGGAGGTGGAAATTCTTTTTTTTGCCACTATCGTATTCCGTATAACTGCAAAAAGGATAGTTCTTTCCCGGACCTTTGCGGATATTCACATTGTTTGTGGTGCAATAAAAATGCTGTCCTTTTTTATACTGAGCTTTCACTCCTACGGTCAGTAAAGCCACAAACAGCAAAACTAATAGTCGTTTCATAAACATTTAATTTTTTAATTTGTTAATTTATCCTGTTCATCATTTGAATTCTGATATTTTTCTCTTGCCTTATTTATCACCGTTTCCAAACTATCTATTTCTTGAATCCATTTAAAATCAGCAACTTCAGAATCCAGTTCTTCTTCCTCTTCAATTCTTTGTGTTCTGAATGCTAACATGTCTTCCTCGCTGATATCCATTATTTTCATGCATTTATCACGAGATGTGCGCATGCTGTTTAAATAGGCGCGATTCAGCATAGTGTATCCCGAGAAATCAACACTGAAAAGACTGCCCATCGAACTTACAATATTTTTTCCTTCAATGTCCTTTTTAAATTCATCCAAAACCTGTTTCTTGAACAACTGGCGAACAGAATAAAAATCAGACACCTCGCTGATGAAATTGACATTGCTGATGGTGTTGAATGTCTCGATGTTTGATGAGAATATCTTTTCGGTTGTTTCAGGAAACAAAGAGCTGACAATCGTCATCGCTGGAACAAACGTATAGCGTAGGCTGTCGAAATGCTCCGGATGGACAGCCAGGTCCGCCTGATTGAGCATGGCATCATTGAAAGCGGTGTCGTTTTCCTCCATGCTTTCAATGGTCTTGTCGAAATCGTAGATTATCATCATCACCATCTCTTTCTTGGCTGACTCTTTCTTAAAATAATCCATCACCGCAGCCGTTCCGAAGGTGAGAACGATAGAAATGGATGTGGCTATGAGCGACTGCCAAAACTGGCTCAGCGAATTTTGACAGCTGCCGGCTGTCTTTTCTTTTGATGAATACGATTTTGAGTCCATATTTTTATTATTTTTTGCAAATTTACATAAAAAAGTCGGATTTACACCGCTGATGAAATAAAAAACAGAATATTTTGAAATATTACATCATTGTAAATAAAAAATAAATGTTTCTGACTGTTTAGATGCGTAACCTTGATTATTTTTCAAGTATGGTATTGTTTTTCATTTGAAAATCCGTATCTTTGCTGAAAAAAACATTTTTGGGGAAATAAAACTGAATGTAGCATGAAAAGAGAGACAAAATCCTGGCTGATGATGTTCCTTGCCAGTTTTCTGGCAACCGTGCTAGGCATCGTGCTGACCTTCGGATTCGACAGCTATGTCAAATCGAAGAGAAGGGAAGAAACAGCCCAGCTGCTGGCACTACAAATAACTGAAAACATGGAAATTGTGAAGACGCAGGTAAATTCATATCTGGAGATTTACAACTCCATTGATTCCATCTTCACATGTGTGCGCCGTGCTATACCTGCCGACACTTTAGACAGAATAGATAACGAATCTATAACTAAACTGCTTTTGTATTCGATGTCGGAATATTCACAACTCGAAGCAGATAACGGTCTGGATGACTATAAGATTGAAATTCTGAATACAATAGGCAATGTAGATTTGATTGGTCATATTAATAATTTTTATACATTAGCCCAGCAATATGTCAGCACTTCTTCTTTAGTGATTGAACAAAAACAAAAGGTGCTGGATGTAGCTTATACCAAATTCGACATCACAGACAGCACAGTTGATCCCCGTGATATAATAAGGTTCTTTTATGAGATGCCCGAATACAGAATTTTTTATTCGAGAGTGATGGAAGTCCGCACGATTCTTGAGGAAATTAAGAAACAGATGCAGAGGGAATTAACAGAATGCAAGAAAATTCTGAAGACTGAGAAATACAGTTATTTACACTCAAAACTGGTGAAAGTCTATTCAATTCTCATTGAAATGAAGGACAAATGCGGATTGGATTAGCCCCCGAAAGAATTCTTAAAAAGAGCAGGCAAAACTAAAAACAGCAATCACTATGGGAAATGTATGCAAAGCGGGCGCATGGCTGTTCCGCATCAATCCAAAAAACGACCGAGAGCTCCAGAAAGCATCAACGGGTTCCAGCAGTTACAGTTTCTTATGGTCTGCCCCGAACGGCGAACACATCTTAGAAATCAGCGCAAAAGGCGAGGACGTGTTTATCGAGACTGACAGACACAATTATGTTCGTATGAAAAGCGGTGGCATTGTATGCCGCTGATGATCACACAGAAATCTATAACCTTTTATTATAATTAATAACCAGAACAAGATGAAAACGACAATCCAAAAACGGGTCTTTGCTATTGTGCTATTGCTGAGTCCCTTTATTTCCCTTTTTGCACAAGACCTGCCGGTTGACATGAGTGACTACCGGGAAAAAGTCGGATCGACATTTCTTTTTTATGTGACGGGCAATGAAGGCACCTGCTGGGGCGGTGAGGACAATGTCTATACCGACGAGTCTTCGCTTGCCGTGGCTGCCGTCCATGCAGGACTGCTGAAAGTAAACGAGACAAAACTGATAAAAGTGAAGGTGATGGCGGGTCGCGACAGCTATCCTTCGGTCACCCGTAACGGGTTCACATCTGAGGAACACGAAGCATGTGATGGAAGTTATCAGCTGTCAGCACCAGAACCGGGTGACGTGGCAGGTGCTCCAACGAACATGTCTGACTACATAGGCAAGTACGACATTCTTTTCATCTTCAAGGTAACCGGCCAGACAGAGGAGGCCATCTGGGGAGGCAGGAACAATATCTATACCACCGACTCGCATATAGGCACTGCGGCAGTGCATGCCGGTGTGCTGAAAGCCGGACAGACAGGAATCGTGAAAATAAAGATATTACCTGGCCAGAGCGCATATCCTGAAATCACACGCAACGGCATCACTTCCCATGAATTCGGTGAGTGGGAAGGCAGTTACCAATTTGTGAAAGAAAATGAGAATAAATAATGAACAACCTGTTTTTCTGATTTAATTTCAAGTATTTTCCGCATTGTTTTTCCGTAACTTTGGAAGAATTTGCAGGATTCCTTTGTATAAAGGCGATGCAGAGGATTGAGAAATTTTGGGGTTACGATTTGGATACTGTTCTCAATTCAATGTTCTGCTATAAATTGCCTAAAAGAGCACCCGACT